>RCMY010000014.1_pt1 | contig 147992 bp, 153 predicted proteins | sample 2041341 | NCBI WGS metagenome assembly RCMY01 (sample SAMN09708234, study PRJNA481090) | Marine sediment metagenome, whole genome shotgun sequencing project. | reverse complement strand
AGACCGCTTTGACCAAGTGCACACGCCGTTTCACGACGCTGTGGACAAGCAAAGCAGGCAGATGGCACCTAAGTTGGTAGTCACAGTTCACAGCTTTACCCCGATCTATAACGGCGTCAGGCGCGACGTTGAATTGGGATATCTGTATCACAGCGACCCGTCCGTCGCGCAGGCCATGCTGGCCCAAGAACAGGCCGATGGTACCTATAGATCTGCATTGAACGAACCGTACGCGCTGTCGATGGCGTGACCTATTCGCTGAAGAAACACGGCGAAGCGCACGGATTGCCCTGTGTCATGATCGAAATCCGGAACGACCTGATCGATACGGACAAAAAGGCACTGGCAATGGCGCAGCACCTAAGCAGGTCGCTAACCGCTGCTTTTCCCACCTTTTTTCAAAAGGCATCTGAATGAAAGCGATGCGAAGATATATCTCGGTGGTGGATCGCTTTAACTATGGCCTAGGCCGGATCGCGATGTACGGCATTTTTGTGCTGATGGGCATTTTGCTGTGGTCGTCGATGAACAAGACGTTTTTCAGCCCGTCCCTTTGGACGTTGGAAATGGCGCAGTTTGTAATGGTGGGCTATTACATCCTGGGTGGCCCCTACGCGTTGCAAATGGGGGCAAATGTGCGGATGGACTTGTTCTATGCCGAACTTAACCCCCGCAAGAAAGCATGGACAGACAGCATTACCGTTTTGTTTTTGCTGATCTATCTGTTCATTTTACTGTGGGGTGGCATCGAATCCACCATGTATTCATTCAAGTATGGTGGCGAACGCAGCCCGACCGCGTGGCGGCCCTATATGTGGCCGGTCAAGGTGACCATGTGCATCGGTATTTTTCTGATGCTGCTGCAAGCTGTCTCTGAATTGTTCAAGGACATCCTTTTCCTCAAATCCGGTGAGGACACGCGCGATGCCCTATGAATTGATCGCCATATTAATGTTTTCGACCATGATGTTAATGCTGCTGACAGGGCAGCGGGTGTTTGGTGCCATCGGCTTTGTTGCGGTGATGGCCGCGCTGTTTTTGTGGGGCGATCGTGGTGGCTATGACATCGGGTTTTCCGCTGCGATCAAGCTGATGCGCTGGTATCCGTTGCTGACTTTGCCAATGTTCATCTTCATGGGCTACGTGCTCTCCGAGTCCAAAATCGCGGATGATCTGTACAAGATGTTTCACATCTGGATGGGCGGCCTGCGCGGTGGTTTGGCGATTGGTACGATTGGTTTGATGGTGCTGATTTCAGCGATGAACGGGCTGTCGGTGGCGGGCATGGCGATTGGTGCCACGATTGCGCTGCCTGAATTGTTGAAACGGAATTATGATAAACTGATGGTGACCGGGGTCATTCAGGCGGGGTCAAGTTTGGGCATCCTCGTGCCGCCCTCTGTTGTGCTGGTGCTTTATGCGATGATCGCGCGTCAACCGGTAGGGCAGTTGTGGCTGGCCGGTGCCATTCCGGGTCTGATGATGGCGACGATGTTCATTATCTACATCGCCATTCGCTGCCGCATAAACCCTGAGCTTGGGCCTGCGCTTTCAGAAGAAGAACGTGATGTCGGCTGGCCAGAAAAGCTGCGCCTTCTCCGCGCTGGCTTGCTGCCCGTTGTGATCTTTGCCGTGATGATGGTGCCGTTTGTGAACGGGTGGACGTCGCTGGTCGAAAGCTCGGCCATCGGGGCCATCGCCGCTTTTGCTGCTGCTGTCTTGAAGGGCCGGATGACACGTCAGGTGTTTGAAACATCGGTACGCCAGACGCTTGCGATCACTTGCATGTTTATGTGGATCATCCTTGCGGCGCTGGCCTTTGGCGCGGTTTTTGACGGGTTGGGTGCGGTCAAGGCAATCGAAAGCCTGTTCACCGAGCAATGGGGGCTGAACCCTTGGGTTATCCTGATCCTGATGCAACTGTCCTTCCTGATCATGGGCACGTTTCTGGATGACACGGCCATGCTGGTTATCGTGGCACCGCTCTATGTGCCGCTGGTCGGCGCGTTGGGGTTCGATTTGGTGTGGTATGGTGTGCTTTATACGATCACCTGTCAGATCGCCTATATGACCCCGCCGTTCGGCTATAACCTGTTCTTGATGCGTGCAATGGCCCCGCCCGAGATCACGATTACCGATATCTACCGTTCGATCATTCCGTTTGTGGGCGTGATGGTGCTGGCCTTGGCCGTGGTGATGATGTTCCCGCAGATCGCGCTTTGGCTGCCCGACTATGTTTACGGCAAATAACCGAAATAACTACAACGTGGCCGGATGAACCGGCCCTTCAAAACCGAAACCCGATAAGGAGTATGTCAGATGACAACCAGACGTAAGTTTCTCAAAGGGGCCGCAATTGCAGGTCCCGCAGCCATTGCCACCCCATCGATCCTGCACGCGCAGGAACCGATCCGCTGGCGCTTTCAAACATATGCGGGCGCTGCCTTGGGCGAAGAAGTAACAAAGCCCGCAATCGATGCGATCAACGCCGCCTGCCAGGGCGAGCTTGAGATCGAATTGTTCTATGCTGACCAGATTGTTCCAACTGGCGAGTTGTTCCAAGCGTTGCAGCGCGGCACCATCGACGGCGTGCATTCGGACGACGATTCAATGGCGTCCCCGACACCTGTGCGGTCCTTTGGCGGTTATTTTCCGCTGGCGACCAAGCACGCGTTGGACGTGCCTGTGCTGTTTAACCAATACGGTCTGGCCGACATCTGGCGCGAGGAATACGCCAAGGTTGGCGTGCATTGGCTGTCTGCTGCGGGTCAGGATCCGTGCAACTTTAACACGGTCAAACCGATCACATCGCTTGCCGATATGGACGGTCTGAAACTGTACACCTTCCCGACTGCTGGCCGCTTTTTGTCGCAGTTTGGTGTTGTTCCGGTAAACATCCCTTACGAAGACGCTGAAGTCGCCGTTCAAACAGGCGAGCTAGACGGTATGGCGTGGTCGGGTATCACCGAAGATTACACCGTGGGTTGGGCTGATGTTACCAACTATTTCTGCACAAATAACATTTCGGGTGCATGGATTGGGTCGTTCTTTGTCAACGCTGAGAAATGGGCAGAACTGCCGGATCATCTGAAACAGATCGTGTCGTCGGCCATCGAGGCAAGCCACACTTACCGCAACCAGTGGTATTGGGGCGGCGAGGCGCGTCTGCGCGCGTCCGGTGAAAAGCTGGAACTGACATCGATCCCGCAGGAAGAGTGGAAGACCGTTGAAGAAGCGGCTGTCACCTTCTGGGACGAGATGGCAGAGGAAGGTGAAACCGCAGCGAAGATCGTTCAGATCTTCCGCGACTACAACGATGTGATTTCAAAAGCGGGCCCGCCTTATACCTTTGGCTGATACTCTTTAAACTCGCGATAAACGGGGCGGCGCGGTGGTGCCGCCCTCACACATGCAAAAGGAACGTCTGCACATGGGCAATTTAACATTCGACGCGCTCAGGGAAATGGCCGAAGTTGGCGAGGTGGATACCGTATTGGTGGCCCTTGTTGACATGCAGGGCCGTCTGATGGGCAAGCGTTTCCACGTCAGTAATTTCATTGATCATTCCCATGCGGAAACTCATTGCTGCAACTATTTGCTGGCGACGGATCTGGTGATGTCCACGCCCGAAGGGTTTGCATCGACCAGCTGGCAATCAGGGTATGGCGACTATGTATTGCGCCCAGATTTGACGACAATGCGCCGCGTGCCTTGGCTGGATAAAACTGTTCTGGTGCTGGGCGATGTCCTGGATCACCATACGCATGAACCTGTATCCCATTCCCCGCGCTCGATGCTGAAAAAGCAGATTGCTCGCCTTGAAGCTTTGGGCTTTGACGCAATGATGGCGACCGAGCTGGAGTTCTTTTTGTTCGAGCGCGATTACCGCACCCTCCAGAAAGAGAGATACGCAAATCTCGTGCCTCTGAACGGTCACAATGAAGATTACTGCCTGTTCCAGACCGCTAAAGAGGAAACGTTCCTGCAACCCTTGCGTAACCATCTGGTTGCCGCTGGCGTGCCAATTGAATGTACTAAGGGTGAGGCCGAAACCGGCCAGCAAGAGCTGAACATCCGATATGCAGAAGCATTGAATTGCGCCGATAATCACACGATTTCCAAACAAGCGATCAAGGAAATTGCCTTTCAGCAGGGGTTCTCGGCGTCGTTCCTGCCCAAATGGGCGGCGGATAAGGTCGGATCGTCAAGCCACGTGCACATGTCGCTGTGGAAAAACGGGACACCTGCGTTTTTCGACAAGGACGCAAAGCTGGGCATGTCCGAGTTGATGGGGCATTTCATGGCAGGGCTGATAAAATACGCGCCCGAGTTCACCTATTTTCTGGCCCCCTACATCAACAGTTATAAACGCTTTGCCAAAGGCACCTTTGCGCCCACGAAAACGGTTTGGTCAGTTGATAACCGCACCGCTGGTTTTCGGCTGTGTGGCGATGGGACAAAGGGCATCCGTGTGGAATGCCGCATTGGCGGGTCAGACCTGAACCCTTATCTGGCGCAGACAGTTTTGTTAGCGGCTGGCCTGAAGGGGATAGAGGAAAAGCTGGCATTGCAAGACCCCACAATGGGCGATGCCTATGAAGACGCGAGCGTGACTGAAATTCCGCGCACTTTGCGGGCTGCAACCGAAACTTTGCGCAACTCTGCTATGCTGCGCGAGGCTCTTGGCGACGATGTGGTTGACCATTACACCCGCGCAGCCGAATGGGAGCAGGAGGAATACGACAAGGTCGTAACCGACTGGGAAATCAACCGCGGATTTGAGCGAGCATAAGCACATGACAAAGACCCTGAAATGTATCTCACCGATTGACGGATCGGTTTATCTTGAACGCCCTGTCCTGCCGCTGGAGGCTGCACGCGAAGTATGTGCGCAGGCTAAATCAGCGCAGGTATTGTGGGCAGGACGCCCGCTGTCTGAACGCATCGATCTGGTGCGTGCCGCAATTGCCGAGGTGGGCAAAACAACAGATCGGATGGCAATTGAACTGGCCCATCAAATGGGCCGCCCTGTGCGCTATGGTGGCGAATTTGGCGGGTTCAATGAACGTGCCAGCTATATGGCCGACATCGCCGAACAGGCACTGGCCCCGATGATCATCGAGGACAGTGAAAAAGCCACCCGCAAGATTACCCGCGAGGCGCGCGGCGTTGTGCTGGTCGTGGCCCCGTGGAACTATCCATATATGACGGCGATCAACACGGTTGCCCCCGCATTGATCGCGGGCAACGCGGTTGTTCTGAAACACGCCACGCAAACCTTGCAAGTGGGCGAACGTCTGGCCGAAGCATTCCATGCGGCTGGCGTCCCGGAACATGTGTTCCAGAACGTGTTTCTGGATCATGACACCACATCGGCTCTCATTGCCGAGCGCCAGTTCGGTTTCGTCAATTTCACCGGCTCGGTCGGTGGCGGCAAAGCGATGGAGGTCGCAGCGGCAGGCACTTTCACACCTGTGGCGACTGAATTGGGGGGCAAGGACCCAGGCTATGTGCGGGCTGATGCGGACGTGGATGCGGCGGTCGACGGGTTGATGGATGGCGCGATGTTCAACGCTGGGCAATGTTGCTGCGGGATTGAACGGATTTATGTCCACGAAAGCCTATATGATGCATTCGTCGAAAAGGCCGTTGCATGGGTGAGCGCCCTGAAACTGGGTAACCCCTTGGAACAGGAAACCACCATTGGTCCGATGGCTAACGTCCGCTTTGCCGCAGAAGTCCGCGCGCAGGTCGACGAGGCGGTCGCAGATGGCGCTAGCGCGTTGATCAAACCCTTTGCCGAGGATGACGGTGCTGCCTATCTGACCCCGCAAATCCTGACGAACGTGACCCATAAAATGCGCGTCATGCGCGACGAAAGCTTTGGCCCCGTCGTTGGCATTATGCCGGTCAAGGACGACGCCGAAGCGATTGCGTTGATGAACGACTGCCAGTTCGGTCTAACGGCTGCGATATTCACGAATGACGTCGACGCCGCTGACGCCATTGGCGCGCAGCTGGAAACTGGCACAGTGTTCATGAACCGCTGTGATTACCTTGATCCTGCATTGTGCTGGACGGGCTGTAAAGACACCGGCCAAGGTGCGGGACTGTCCGTACTGGGCTATCAGGCGCTGACGCGTCCTAAATCTTACCACCTTAAAAAGGCTTAATCCTATGGAGCTGAAAAACAACTGGTCCTACCCCACCGCGATGCGATTTGGTGCGGGCCGTATTTCCGAAATCGGTCAGGCCTGTGTGGCCGCCGGCATCAAAAAGCCACTGCTTGTCACCGACAAGGGGTTGGCTAAGATGGACATCACCAGCAACACGCTTGATCTGCTTGAAGCCGCTGGTTTTGGTCGGGCGATGTTTTCCGAAGTGGATGCGAACCCGACCGAAATCAACTTGGCGGCAGGATTGCAAGTGTACCGTGACGGGGGCCATGACGGCGTGATCGCGTTTGGCGGCGGGTCGGGCCTTGATCTGGGCAAGATGGTTGCGTTCATGGCGGGTCAAACGCGTTCCGTTTGGGATTACGAGGATGTGGGCGACTGGTGGACCCGCGCCGATGCAGATGCCATCGCGCCGATCATTGCGGTGCCCACCACTGCTGGCACCGGATCAGAGGTCGGGCGCGCGTCGGTGCTGACCAATTCTGAAACTCACGTGAAAAAGATCATCTTCCACCCTAAGGTTCTGCCAACCGTTGTGATCTGCGACCCTGAGCTGACTGTCGGCATGCCCAAGCACATTACTGCGGGCACTGGCCTTGATGCCTTTGCCCACTGCGTCGAGGCGTTTAGCAGCCCGTTCTACCACCCGATGAGCCAAGGTATTGCCTTGGAAGGCATGCGTCTGGTCATCGATTATCTGCCGCGCGCTTATAGAGATGGCACCGATATTGAGGCGCGCGCGCAAATGATGTCGGCCGCCGCGATGGGAGCCACGGCGTTTCAAAAAGGGTTGGGTGCGATTCACGCGATGAGCCACCCGATTGGGGCTGTGTTCAACACTCACCACGGGACCACCAACGCAGTGTGTATGCCTGCAGTGCTGGACCTGAACCAGGATATGATCCGTGAACGGTTCGACCGGGCGGCGGGATATTTGCGCATTGATGGCGGCTATGACGGTTTCCGCAGCTTTGTTCAGGATTTCAACGACAGCTTTGCCATTCCACGCAAGTTGTCTGAAATGGGTGTAACCGCTGATCGTATGGATGATCTGGTCGCTATGGCACTTGAAGACCCGTCTTGCGGCGGCAATCCGGTAACCTTGACCAGCGACAATCTGCGCAAGCTTTTCGAGGCGACAATCTAATCTCACCTAAAAAACCAGGCATGCCCCGATAGGTTCTTCGTATCGGGGCATGCGGGCCGCACCGCGTATCGGTGGGCTAACTTTGGCGGATCGGGGGACACGCCAAAGTGTTACTTCCAGCCTGGACGAGGTAAGCCCGCTGGTAGTGGTGCTTATGCGTCTTTTGCAGCCAAGGTGCCGATTTTGACGGCGCGGGTAACTTCCTTGCCTCTGTGCAAAATCACCACATCCGCCGTCTGATCAGGGTCTGTGTCAGCCACAGCACGGGTCAGATCGCGCAGCTCGTCGATGGCGGTGCCGTTGAAGGACAAGATGATATCCCCCTTCTCAAGGCCCGCTTCCTTGGCAGGGCTATCGTCGCCGACGGCTTCGATAACTGCGCCTTTTGGCACGTCATAGCCCAAAACCTGCGCAACTTCTTCTGTCATCGGGCGAATTTGAACGCCCAGCCAACCGCGGGTAATAGTGCCGTCATCGGCCAGGTCAGCAACAATGTTTTGCACCAGATCTGACGGTACGGAAAAGCCGATACCAACCGACCCGCCACCGGGGGACAAGATTGCGGTGTTCACGCCAATCACTTCGCCAGCGTTGTTAAACAAGGGGCCACCGGAATTGCCACGGTTGATCGACGCGTCAGTCTGGATGAAATCATCATAGGGACCTGCGTTGATATTGCGTGATTTGGCAGAAACGATGCCAGTGGTCACAGTGCCGCCAAGGCCAAAGGGGTTGCCCATTGCTACGACTTCATCGCCCACGCGCATGCTTTCAGACGAACCAAATGTCACGGCGGGCAGATCAACATCAGCCTCGATTTTCAACAGGGCAATGTCCGTCATCGGATCGCTGCCGACAACTTTGGCCTCAAAGCTGCGCCCGTCCGAAAGTTTAACGGTGACCTTGTCAGCGCCTTCGACCACGTGGTTGTTGGTCACAATTTGGCCATCGGTCGAAATGATAAAGCCAGATCCAAGCCCCTGAACGGGCTGAGCTTCGGCACCTTGGCCGGGCATCATCTGTTCAAACCTCTTGCGCAGTTCTTCGGGCATGTCTTGGGGCATTTCCATCTGCGGGGCGGATTTTGCGGATGTCCCTGAAACTTCGATAAACACGACCGAAGGGGATATCGTTTCGACCAGATCGGCGTATCCGCCAGCGGGGACGGCCAGTGCCATAGTTGGGGCAATCGCCACCAAAGAGGTCGACGCCAAAGCGGCAGCCAATACAAGTGGCATCGCGCGGCGGGGAGATTTCATTAAAGATGTCATGATTGTTTCCTTACATCATCGGTATGCAACCCAAATGGCAGCCCGTTGTTACAGGGTGTTTTTGCGCCATATACAAATCTGTTAGATTGCGTTGCAGGGCTGCCAGAGGCCTAATTTTAGGGTATCGCCTTGGCATGGCTCAGACGGAACGGATGAAATGAAACTGCTTGTAGTAGAAGATGACGCCACGACGGGCACCTATATCGCGCGCGGCCTGCGCGAAGAGGGGCACACCGTTGATCTGGTGACCGAAGGCCGCGAGGGGCTGTTTCAGGCGACATCAGGCAGCTACGACGTGCTGATCGTCGACCGTATGCTGCCAGAGGTTGACGGCCTGACGCTGGTCAAGACGTTGCGCGGCGCGGGCAATACCACGCCTGTGTTATTTTTGACCGCGATGGGCAGTGTTGATGACCGGATCAGTGGCTTGAATGCGGGCGGGGACGATTATCTGGTCAAGCCGTTTGCGTTTGGCGAATTGTCGGCGCGGGTCGCGGCATTGGCCCGGCGCCCGCAGGCGATTGAACAGGAAACCGTATTGCGTGCAGGTGACCTTGAGATGCATTTGATCACCCGTAAGGTCACGCGGGCGGGTCAGAATATTGATTTGTTGCCACGCGAATTTGCATTGCTGGAACATCTTTTGCGCCGCAAGGGCAGGGTGCAAACCCGCACCATGCTGCTTGAGGCGGTTTGGGACATCAGTTTCGACCCAATGACCAATGTCGTTGAAACCCACATCAGCCGGTTGCGTGCCAAAGTGGACAAGCCATTTGAACGCGAGTTGATCCAGACCGTGCGCGGCGCTGGCTACAGGATTGATGGATGAGGGGCCGCATCCGGCAGCTTTGGCGGTCCATGCCGGTTCGTCTGGCGCTTTTGCTGGTGCTGCTGTTTTCGACGGTTAGCTTGCTTAGCCTTTTGGCCAGTTATGCGGTGACGAGAAATTCGTTTGAAACGGCGATCCGCGCAGATCTGGAACAAGACATCGCAGGGTTTCGTGCAGCCCCTAATTCGCGGGCGGTGGCCTTATTGGTGGATGCTGAATCTCGAGACACTGACCCGGGCCGTGTGATCCTGAGCTATATCACGCGGAGCGGGCAAATCTTTGGCAACGGGGCCATCGCGCGCGACGACGAAGGCTATCACATTGTGTCGCTCGCCAAGAGTCGGACAGAATATGACGGTGATTATCTGTCCCTTACGACACGGCTTTACGGTGGTCAGTTGACCGTTGCGCGCAGCCTTGCCCAGATCGAAGCCTTGCGGGTCGTGTTCTTTAACATTTTGTTGCTAAGCCTGTTGCCGACAGTCTTGATCGCCTTGTCGGGGGGGCTGTATCTGGCGCGGCGCAGCAAACGTCACGTCGAGGTGATTGGCGGTACGTTGGATGACCTGATGAACGGCGATCTGGCGGCGCGGGTAACCGTGGGGCCACGCTGGGCGGATGATCTGGTGCGCATCGGCGACAAGGTGAACCAGATGGCCAGCGCACAAGAGGCGCAGACACAGATGTTGCGGCAGGTGTCCTCGGACATCGCGCATGATCTTAAAACACCGATTCAGCGTGTTGCCGTGTATCTGGACGATATGGCCCGCACCGTTCCACCGGCCTCGGACGAAGGCGCGTTGCTGGGCAAAGCACAGGACGAAGTCGCAGGCATCGCATCGGTGTTCCAGTCGCTTTTGCAAATCGCATCGGTCGAATCCGGGTCACCCAAGGCCCATTTCAAACCCGTCGATCTGAACCAGCTGTGTCAGACCATGACCGAAGTCTATGAGCCCGCCGCCGCTGCAAATGACCAATCGCTGATCTGCGCAGTTCCGGCTGAACCTGTGCAGGTGGTGGGCGACAAAAACCTGCTGGGTCAAGTGCTGGCAAATTTGGTGGAAAACGCCATGCGCCATACCCCAAAGGGCAGTGAAATAACCGTAAGCCTTTCAAAAACCAGAGGCCGTGCGGTGCTAGAAGTCGCGGATAACGGGCCCGGTATCCCGGAATCCGAGCGCGAAAATGTGGTGCGCCGACTTTACCGTTTGGACCGAAGCAGACACACGCCGGGCAATGGATTGGGCCTTAGTCTGGTGGAAGGGGTCGTAAGGCTGCACGGGGGCAATTTGACGTTGCTAGACAATGCGCCGGGCCTCAAGGTCAGGATAGAATTCCAAACATAGTTGTCTGCGGCATCATGAGCCTGTGACACTGTGCAGGAAACATACTAAACCTTAGTTAACTGATGCGATGGCATCCCTTTTGCATCTAACGACGAGAGGTTCGACATGTTAGACGGATTTTCCGCTGAGATTCTGGCACGGGTCCAATTCGCCTTTACCGTTTCGTTTCACATCATTTTCCCGGCTTTTTCAATTGGTCTGGCCAGCTTTCTGGCCGTTCTGAACGCCCTTTGGCTTTGCACCAAGGATGAGACATATCAGGTTCTTTTTGACTATTGGAAAAAGATATTTGCCGTCGCATTTGGCATGGGCGTCGTGTCGGGCATTGTTATGTCCTATCAATTTGGCACCAACTGGTCGGTGTTTTCAGACAAGGCGGGGCCGGTGATCGGGCCGCTCATGGCCTACGAAGTTCTTTCTGCCTTCTTTCTCGAAGCGGGATTTCTGGGCATCATGCTGTTTGGTCTGAAACGCGTAGGGCCGGGCCTGCACATGTTCGCCACCGGGATGGTGGCCTTTGGTACATTGCTGTCAGCGACCTGGATTTTGTCGGTCAACAGTTGGATGCAGACACCTGCTGGATACGGAATCAACGATGTCGGACAGTATATTCCGCTGGACTGGTGGAAGATCGTCTTTAATCCGTCCTTCCCCTACCGTTTGCTGCACATGGTGCTTGCTGCCTATTTGACGACTGCGCTTGTGGTGGGTGCAGCTGGCGCATGGCATTTGTTGAAAGACAACAAGGGTGCAGCATCCCAACGCATGTTCTCGATGGCAATGTGGATGTTGTTGTTTGTGACACCACTGCAAATCGCGGCAGGAGATTTCCACGGCATCAACACATTGGAACATCAGCCCGCAAAAATCATGGCAATGGAGGGGCATTTTGAAAGCCATCCAGATGGTGCGCCGCTGATCTTGTTTGGTATTCCGAACCAAGCCGAAAAGCGGGTGGATTATGCCATCGAAATCCCCAAGCTGTCTTCGCTGATCCTCAAGCATGATTTGAACGCGCCGCTTGCCGGTCTGGACACCATCCCCGACGAGGACGAGCCGCCGGTGGCGATCGTGTTCTTTTCATTTCGCGTGATGGTCGGGCTTGGGTTTGCGATGCTAGGCTTGGGTCTATGGGGTGCGATTGCGCGGTGGCGCGGTAAACTGCATGCAACACCCATGTTGCACCGAGCGGCTATCTTGATGGGGCCGATGGGGTTTGTTGCGGTTCTGGCCGGATGGATCACGACCGAAGTCGGCCGCCAGCCTTTCACCATTTACGGGCTTATGCGAACGTCTGAAAGCATTTCACCTGTCAGCGCCCCTGCTGTCGCTGCATCGCTCACGGCCTTTATCATCGTATACTTTTTTGTCTTTGGGGCCGGTGTTTATTACATTTTGCGCCTGATGTCGAAACGGCCCAAGATCGGGGCAATTGGAGAGATCACAGATGGGCCGATCCGGACTGCAGGCACCACCCAAGTCGCACAAAAAGCCCGCAAGGGCCTGAACCCGGCGGAATAGGAGAGATACCATGTTTGGACTTGAGCTTTCTTTCATCTGGGCTGGCCTTATTGCACTGGCTGTTCTTATTTACGTGATCCTTGATGGATTTGATCTGGGGGTGGGGTTGCTGTTTCCGCTGTCCAAGGACGAGGAAGAACGCAACGTGATGATGAACTCCGTCGCACCTATCTGGGACGGAAACGAGACATGGCTGGTGTTGGGCGGCGGCGGTTTGTTCGCCGTTTTTCCGCTGGCCTATGCCACCATCATGCCTGCGCTTTACATGCCGATAATCTTGATGCTGCTGGGGCTGGTATTTCGCGGTGTCGCCTTTGAATACCGATGGCGCACAACGCGGTGGAAGGGCCTATGGGACATCTCGTTTTTTGGCGGGTCTTTTGTTGCGGCGTTTTGTCAGGGCATTGCCTTAGGCGCGTTGGTACAGGGGATCGAGATCGAAAACCGTGCCTATGCGGGCGGCTGGTGGGACTGGTTGACGCCGTTTTCCATCCTGACCGGCGTTGCTGTGACGATGGGGTATGCAATGCTGGGGGCGACCTGGTTGAACATGAAGCTCGATGGCCGCATTCAGGCTCACATGCGGCGGCTGGCTTGGCCCTTTGGCATTGCGACGGTCGTTTTTATGGGCATTTTCAGCATTTGGACGCCGTTTCTGGATGGTGAATATTACACGCGTTGGTTTGCGTTCCCCACGGCGATCTTTACGTTTCTGGTGCCTGCTCTGGTTGCCGCTGCGATCTACGGGTTGTTCCACGGGCTTCAACGTCACTGGGATGTGACACCGTTCCTATGTGCCTTAGCGCTGTTCGTGCTTGGGTTTGTCGGGATCGGCATCAGCTTTTACCCGCATATTGTGCCGCCATCGCTGACTATCGTCGAAGCGGCTGCACCTGACAGCAGTCTCAAATTCACGCTGGTGGGAACGCTGGTGTTGCTGCCGATGATTTTGACCTACACCGCCTACACCTATTGGGTGTTCCGCGGCAAAATCGATCCGGCCGATGGGTACCACTGATGCAGGGCAACTGGTTAACTAAAACAGGGTGGTTCATCCTGATCTGGGTGCTAAGCGTTCTTGCTCTTGGCATAGTCGCCTATGCGATCCGGTTGGCGATTGTTCCGTAGCGCAAGACAATAGCGCTGAATGTCATCGGGCCAGAGGTCGGGGTTGCAAAACCGCCAATCCTCTGGCCCTTTTGCGTTCGAACCTGTCGTCCGACCAAGCCAAGGAATTCCCACATGCGCGCCATGCAAGTCACCGCCTATGATCAGCCGCTTCAACTGCAAGACCTTGAGATACCGATGCCGGGCCCCGGCGAGGTGTTGGTCAAGGTTGAAACCTGCGGGCTGAACTTTGGTGATCTGCTGCTGATCAAGGGGACATATCAGGAAAAGCCACCATTGCCCTTTACCTTGGGGATGGAGCTGGCCGGTACGGTGGCCGCGCTGGGCGAGGGGGTCGAGGGTTTGGAAGTCGGGCAACGCATCGCGGCTTACAGCGGTCTTCATGGGCTGGCGGAATATGCCGTGGTGCCCGCCGACATCTGCGTCGCCATACCGGATGAGATGACTGCGGTCGATGCTGCCGCTTTCCTGATCGCTTATGGGACCAGCCACGTGGCGTTGGATTATAAGGCGCAGTTGCAGCCCGGCGAACGTCTATTGGTGCTAGGCGCATCGGGCGGTGTGGGCCTGACGGCGGTAGAGCTGGGCAAGCTGATGGGGGCCGAGGTGATCGCCTGTGCGCGTGGCCAAGCCAAGCTTGATATCTGCCGCGCGGCGGGGGCTGACCATCTGATCGATTCCGAGGTCGATGACATCCGTGAGATCGTCAAATCGCTGGGCGGGGCCGATGTGGTTTATGACCCGATTGGCGGGGACCAGTTCAAAGCCGCCATGCGCGCGTGCAATCCAGAAGCGCGTCTGCTGCCGCTTGGGTTCGCGTCAGGCGAAGTGCCGCAAATTCCCGCAAACATCGTCATGGTTAAGAACCTGAACATCTTGGGACTGTTCTGGGGCGGCTACAAGAAATTCAAACCCAAGGTGCTGACCGATAGCTTTAAGGCGCTGATCGATTGGTATATTGCGGGCAAGTTGAAACCCCATGTCAGCCACATCCTGCCGCTTGAGCAAGCGAACGAGGCGCTGGACCTGCTGCGCACCCGCAAAGCGACGGGCAAGGTTGTGGTGCGCGTTTCGGACTAACCGCCGCGCATTGGTTGGCTCCGCAGGGATGCGCGGGCTTTTTGACGTTCCCGCAAAAACACGAACAAGCCCGATCCCAGGATCAATGCGATGCCGACCCAAACCTCCCACACGGGCAGGTCGCCAAAAATGACCAGGCCCCAGAACACGGCCAGCGGTAGGCCAATATATTCAAATGGTGCAACCGTGGCAGCGTCAGCGATGCGGTAGGCTTGGCTTAGGCAATACCCGATCACGGCGGCGTTCAGCCCAAGGCCAAGAAACACCCAGATGTCGCCTCGTGCTGGCCACACCCAGGACCGCAGTAAAAACTGCATCGACGGCGCACTGCCATCGGTCGCAAAACGACCATCCCCCGCGACCAGAAAAAATCCGATCGAGACGATCAGGAACGTGCCCTGAATGTAAATCGCCAAGGCCGAGGCCTTGCTGCGCACGCCAAGCTTGCGGGTCATCAGCTGGTTCAGTGCATACGTCAACGCCGCCACGACTGGCAGCAAAAGCACAAGCCGTGAGGCTTGCAAGCTAGCAGTGTCAGCCCAAGGGCGCTGCATAATCACCACCCCCGCAAAGCCGACCGCAACGGCGCCCAACCGCATGATCCCGACCTTTTCACCCAAGATCGGAATCGACAGCAGGGTAATAAACAACGGGGCGACAAAGAACAGCGCGGTCGCATCGGCCAAAGGCAGGGCCGCCAGCGCAAGGAAAAACGTCATGTTGGCGATCACTACCAATAGCCCGCGCAACAGATGCCAGTGCCATTGCGACGTTTTCAAAATGCGCCAGCCACCTTCAAGCTGAACCAAGCCCAGACCGAATAGAATGCCGATCAAGGCGCGCGCAAAAACGATTTCGTGGAGGGGATAGCCGCCAGACAACTGCTTGATCAGCATGTCGTTAATCGAAATTGCAAACACCCCTGCAAAAATAAAGGCGATGGCTGCGCCAGAATTGTTGTGTGCATTTGCATTCATATTGAAGACCTATCAGCTATCTCGATCCTGTCCAGCGTGTTTCCATCTTGGCGCGGGCATTGCACCTGCGGTAGGTTGGCAGAAATATCGCCCTGAGGAGGACACACGGATGAAGATGTCAGACACCCGCCAGATCGCGGCCAGCCCCGAAGAGGTCTACGCCGCACTTCTAGACCCCGACATGCTGATCAAATGTGTTCCCGGTGCAACCGAAGTCATCGGATCACCCGAAGACGGCTACGAGGCAACCGTGGTTCAAAAGGTCGGGCCGGTGAAGGCGACATTCAAAGGGCAGGTGACCATGTCCGACATGGTGCCAGGTCAATCCATCAAGATCAGCGGTGAAGGCAAGGGCGGTGCTGCGGGCTTTGCCAAAGGCGAAGCGGATGTCACGCTGGTGCCTAAGGATGGCGGCACCGAATTGACCTATGACGTTGAGGCGAAAGTCGGCGGCAAGCTGGCACAGCTTGGTAGCCGTATTATAGATGGCTTTGCCAAAAAAATGGCCGATCAATTTTTTAACAACCTGCAAGAAACCCTTGAGGGACCAGCCGATGCCGATGCGGCGATTGGCGAAGAGGTTGCAGCAGATGCGCCCAAAAAGAAGGGGTGGTTCGGGCGCGAAAAGTCCTGAACTGACCCCCTGTTAACTCGGCTTCAATCAGTCTAGCTTTCGGCAAAATAATCCGGAGGCTTTGATGCCAGATATTGTCGAAATTCAGGACCTGCGCAAGCAATATGGCGACGGGTTCGAGGCCCTGAAAGGGGTCACATTGAACATCAGGCAGGGCGAGATTCTGGCCCTTCTTGGACCGAATGGCGCTGGAAAGACGACATTAATTTCAACGGTTTGCGGAATCACCACCGCGACCGGTGGGTCGGTAAAGGTCGGCGGGCATGACACGATTTCCGATTACCGCGCAGCGCGTTCGATGATCGGTTTGGTTCCTCAGGAAATCAACCTCGAACCGTTCGAGACTGTGATGAACACAGTTCGCTTTTCGCGCGGGCTGTTTGGCAAACCCAAGAATGACGCTGCGTTGGAAAAAATTCTAAAGCAGCTTTCGCTTTGGGATAAGAAAGACACCCAGATACGGGCGTTGTCCGGAGGCATGAAGCGGCGCGTCCTGATCGCCAAGGCGCTTTCCCACGAACCGCGTGTGTTGTTTCTGGACGAGCCGACCGCCGGTGTTGACGTCGAACTGCGCCGCGACATGTGGGAGATCGTGGCTGAGCTAAAGGCGGATGGCGTGACCATCATCCTTACCACCCACTACATCGAAGAGGCCGAAGCAATTGCTGACAGGATCGGTGTTATCGCCAAAGGCGAATTGCTGTTGGTCGAAGACAAAGAAAAACTGATGGCGCGTATGGGCAAAAAACAACTTACCGTGCAATTGTCCAAACCGATTAAGGCACTGCCTGCGAGCCTGGCGTCTGATGCGCTGGTTCTATCGCCCGACGGGGACAAGCTGATCTATAGCTATGACACGCGGGCCGAAAGGACAGGCATCACCAAACTGCTGTCCGATGTTTCCGCTGCGGGTCTTGTCCTGACAGATATCGAGACATCACAAAGCAGTCTGGAAGACATTTTCGTGGATTTGGTAAAGGAGGATGCGGCATGAACTGGATCGCTGTTTCATCCATTTATAAGTTCGAGATGGCCCGCTTTTTCAGGACAATCACCCAAAGCTTTGTCTCGCCGGTTTTGTCGACATCGCTGTACTTCGTGGTCTTTGGTGCAGCCATCGGCAGCCGCATCCAAGAGGTTGAAGGCATCAGTTACGGCGCGTTCATCGTGCCCGGCCTGATCATGCTGAGCGTCATCACACAGTCGATTTCAAACGCGTCCTTTGGCATCTATTTTCCCAAATTCATCGGGACGGTATTTGAACTTCTGTCCGCACCCGTGAACTTTATCGAGATTGTACTTGGCTATGTCGGGGCTGCTGCGACCAAGGCGATGTTTATCGGGGTCATTATCTTGGCTACGGCCTTCTTCTTCGTTGATATCACCATCCAGCATCCCGTCTGGATGGTGCTGTTTCTGGTTCTGACTTGTGTCAGCTTTTCCTTATTCGGGTTTATCATCGGGATCTGGGCCGGCAATTTCGAACAGCTTCAGCTGGTTCCGCTGCTGATTATCACACCCCTCGTATTCCTTGGCGGGTCGTTTTATTCGATCTCGATGTTGCCGCCGGTGTGGCAGGTGATTTCACACTTCAACCCGGTGGTTTATTTAATATCGGGGTTCCGTTGGTCCTTTTTCGGCGCTGCTGATGTCCCGATCGTGATCAGCCTTTTCGCGATCGCGGGTTTTACCGCGTTCTGTCTTGCCGTGATTTGGTGGATTTTCCGTTCGGGCTGGCGCATTCGGCAATAAGTATCTTGGCAACTGCCTTGTTTGAGAACGATGGGCCCTCTACATGCAAACTATGAGAAAATACATTCCTTTCCTGTCGTCGCACCCGGTCGTTGCGGTCATTCGTTTGTCTGGTGTGATCGGCGGCCGTGGCCGCGTCGGCCTAAGTGACGAAAGCATCGGGCCCGCTATTGAAAAAGCCTTCCGTCGGGGTAAGCCCGCGGCCGTCGCGCTTGAGATCAGCTCCCCCGGGGGTAGTCCGGTTCAGTCGTCCCTGATTGGTGCGCGGATCAGACGATTGGCCGAGGAAAAAAAGGTGCCCGTCATCGCGTTTGTCGAAGACGTTGCGGCGTCGGGTGGCTATTGGCTGGCGGCGGCGGCGGACGAAATTTATGCAGACCCAAGTTCTATTGTTGGGTCGATTGGCGTTATTTCGTCGTCCTTCGGGCTAAACGAACTGATTGACCGCTATGGTATCGAGCGGCGTGTCTATACGGCGGGCCAGTCGAAATCCATGCTCGACCCTTTCCGCCCCGAAAAGGCAGACGATGTCGCCCGATTGAAGAAGTTGCTTGGTGATATTCACACAAATTTCATTGATCACGTCAAAGACCGGCGCGGTGACAAGTTGGACACAGAAACTGATCTGTTCACAGGCGAGATTTGGCTGGCAAAGCGCGCAGCCGAACTGGGTCTTATCGATGGCGTTGGCCATCTGTCCCCGATGCTCAAGGACCGCTTTGGCGACAAGGTGCGACTCATTCGGTACGGCAATAAAAAAGGCCTGCTGTCGCGATTTGGGGCGCAGATTATCGGTGACGCTGTCGATGGCATCGAAGAACGTGCCGCCTATGCCAAGTTCGGCCTTTAAATATGGTTCTCAAGGTTGTCTTGCTGTTTCTTGTCGCCATGGGCGTACTTGCCTGGTTTGGCAAAATGCACTGGCTGGGTGGCAAACGGTTTAGTCAGTCAAAGTGCAAGTCCTGCGGACGTTACCGCATTGGTAAAGGCCCCTGTGGCTGTGGGAATAAACGCAGATGATTATGCCATGGCTGCTGAGTATTCTTGGGTTGGTGATTCTGCTTTTGGCAGGGGATGCGCTGGTTAAAGGCGCGGTAAACCTGTCGTTGCGTTTAGGCGTGCCTGCCCTGATTGTCAGCTTGACGATTGTGGCATTCGGCACCTCTGCTCCGGAATTGCTGATTTCGATCAAAGCGATTTTGGATGACGCGCCGGGCATCGCACTTGGCAACGTTGTGGGGTCAAATACCGCAAATATTCTGTTGGTGCTGGGCGTGCCCGCGCTGCTGGCAACGATGCACACATCTGAATGCCACACGCGCAAGACATTCAACATGATGATTGCGGCGTCGATTCTGTTTATTCTGTTGGCGCTGCGCGGTGTCTACGACGCTTGGGCCGGCATCGTGTTATTGGCCTGTCTGGCATATGTCTTGTTTGACGCGTTCCGCGATACACAGATCCACCGCAAGGAATGCAAAAATAATAGCGAAGACGACGTAGAGGAACCCGAAGGGGCAGATCCCGACATGCCGGGCTGGCGCATTGCCGTCTTTCTGGTCTTGGGTCTGATTGGTCTGCCTTTGGGTGCTAGTTTGCTGGTCGACAATGCGTCCATCATCGCACGGGCTTACGGCATCAGCGACACGGTCATCGGGCTGACACTTGTAGCGATTGGCACGTCTTTGCCAGAATTGGCGACGACCGTCATGGCTGCATTGCGCCGTCAGGCGGATGTAGCATTGGGTAACGTTATCGGATCAAACATGTTCAACCTGTTGGGCATTATCGGCGTCGCCAGCCTGATTGGTCCAATTGAGGTCGATCCGCAGTTCATGCGGTTTGATTTCTGGGTGATGTTGGGGGCGTCTTTGCTTCTGATCCCCTTTGTCTATTTGCGTCACGATATCACACGGGTTTGGGGTATTGTTCTTTGCGGACTATATGCGCTTTACCTGACTGTTATTTTGATCTGAGGAAGGCCGCATCATGAAGACTGGATTGGTAACGGGGGCCGGTGCGCGGCTGGGCCGGGCAATGGCGCTGTATCTTGGGGATCGCGGCTTTGACGTTGCGGTACACTACAATACTTCCTCCAAGGGCGCTGACGAAGTGGTAGCCGCCCTAAAGGCGGCGGGCCAGCGCGGCGTGGCCGTGCAAGCTGACCTGTTGAACGAGGGCGAAACACAAAGCCTGTTTTCCCGCGCAACAGAGGCCCTGGGTGGCCCTATCACCTGCCTGATAAACAACGCCTCTATCTTTGAATATGACACGGTCAACTCAGCGACAGCCGAAAGCTGGGATCGCCACATTGGCAGTAATTTGCGTGCGCCGTTTATATTGACCCAAGCCATGGCAAAACAGGGTTTAACCCCAATCCTTGATGAAGCGGGTGAGGCGAAAGCCGCCGGGCTTATCGTGAACCTGCTAGACCAACGGGTGCGCAATCTAACGCCCGAGTTCATGACCTATACCATCGCCAAGATGGGGCTATGGGCGATGACGCAGACAACGGCGCAGGCTTTGGCACCGGCGATCCGGGTAAACGCCATTGGTCCGGGTCCGACACTGCAAGGGGCCAGACAAACCGCAGAGCATTTTGCAAACCAGCGCAAGCGCGTGATATTGGAGCGTGGCGCGAACCCGGATGATATTACGGCGGCGCTAGGCTATTTTTTGGACGCACCGTCGGTAACCGGCCAGCTTTTATGCACGGATGGCGGGCAGCATCTGGGATGGAAAACGCCAGACGTGCAGGGGCTTGGTTAGGAATCAACTGAAAAGTTTTACACTTTTTCCGATAAGTTAAGAAATCTGTTACAAATTACGTCGTGTTTTCAGGGGTTTGATAGGTGTATATAAAAATATCGTTTTCAATCAACACCTTGAGTTTTTGCCTAAAAAATAGGCAGGCGGCGGAAGTCTGCTGAAAACAAGGAAAAACGAAACCTCGCAGAAAGTTATGGGCAAGGTTATCCACAGGAGTCGGGGGTATGTTTGCTCTTGTCCTTGATGTCCAACCATTGCAGCAAAAGGTCCAGAGAATAGCGAATCAATGACTGAAACAGCAGATACACCAAAGACCGGGTATGAGGTCATCCAAAGATACCTGAAGACCATTGACGGGTCGCCAGGGGTGTACCGCATGCTGGATTCCGAAAGCCGCGTTTTGTATGTGGGGAAAGCCCGCAATTTGCGCGCACGCGTCAGCAATTATGCGCGGCCATCCGGACATTCCGGCCGCATTGCGCGGATGATTTCAAATACCGCATCGATGATGTTCCTGACAACCAAGACGGAAACCGAAGCGCTGCTGCTTGAACAGAACCTGATCAAGCAGTTAAAGCCCAAGTTCAACGTATTGCTGCGCGATGACAAAAGCTTTCCCAATATTTTGGTGACCGCTGATCAGGACTATCCCCAAATCAAAAAGCACCGTGGTGCGAAAAAGGAAAAGGGCAGCTATTACGGGCCGTTTGCCAGCGCGGGCGCAGTGAACCGCACCTTGAACCAATTGCAACGTGTGTTCTTGTTGCGCGACTGTTCAAATGCGATGTTCGAAAGCCGGACCCGTCCGTGCCTGCAGCACCAGATCAAACGGTGTTCTGCCCCCTGCGTCGGTAAGATCAGCCCCGAGGAATATCAAAAAACTGTTCAGGATGCGCAGAAATTTTTGAATGGCAAGTCCACGGACATCCAAGCGCGTCTGGCAGCCGACATGGCGCAAGCGTCCGAGGATATGGAGTTCGAGCGCGCCGCCGCCCTGCGCGACCGGATCAAGGCGCTGACCCAGGTGCAGACTGCTCAAGGCATCAACCCCCAAGGCGTGTCCGAGGCTGATATCATCGCGCTGCATATGGAGCAGGGCCAAGCCTGTGTTCAGGTGTTCTTTATTCGGGCGAACCAGAACTGGGGCAACCGTGACTATTACCCCCGCGTCGGTCCCGATGTGGATGCCGCCGAGGTTCTTGAGGCATTCATCGGACAGTTCTATGATACCCGCGAGCCGCCGCGTCAGTTGATCTTGTCAAACGAGGTCGAAAACATGGATCTGATGGCGGACGCCCTGTCAGGCAAGTTAGGCCGCAAGGTCGAACTGCTGGTTCCCCAACGCGGCGAAAAGGCCGAATTGGTGGACGGAGCCTTGCGCAATGCCCGCGAATCCCTAGCGCGCAAGATGGCTGAAACGGCAACGCAGTCGAACTTGTTGAAAGGTCTGGCCGACGCCTTTGACCTGGACGGACCACCGCAACGGATCGAGGTCTATGACAACTCGCATATCCAAGGCACGAATGCCGTCGGCGGCATGATTGTTGCCGGCCCCGACGGGATGATGAAAAATCAATTCCGCAAATTTAACATCCGTGGAGAAGACCTGACGCCCGGGGATGATTTTGGCATGATGAAAGAGGTGCTGACCCGGCGGTTCAAACGGTTGCTGAAAGAAGACCCTGATCGCAAGCTGGGAATGTGGCCCGAACTGCTGCTGATTGATGGCGGGGCAGGGCAGGTAAGTGCGGTTGCTTCAATCATGCGCGAATACGGTGTCGAGGACATACCGATGGTGGGGGTTGCCAAGGGCATTGACCGCGATGCAGGCAAGGAAGAATTCCACCGCGTCGGCAAACGCACCATGGCGCTGCGACACAATGATCCCGTGCTGTATTTCATTCAACGCCTGCGCGACGAGGCGCACCGCTTTGCCATTGGCACGCACCGGGCCAAAAGGGCCAAGGCAGTGGGTGCAACGCCGCTGGATGAGGTGCCAGGCGTCGGGGCTGCACGCAAACGGGCGTTATTGGCGCATTTCGGATCGGCCAAGGCGGTGGGCCGCGCGAACTTGAGCGATCTACTGGCCGTAGAAGGGGTATCGCGGGCCTTGGCAGAGCGGATTTATGCGTTTTTTCATGAACGGGGCTGACCAGACAGGCACCGGTTTTGCCGTTTCGAGGCGCGGACGCTCCGCGGGGAGTTTATTTTGGCAAAATGAATGCGATATCTTGGTGCTTTCCCCCCGTTGGTTCGCGCTGTAGAGTGCGGAAATGAAGTGGAATATTCCTAATACGCTGACGTTATTACGTCTGATCGCCGCACCCGGTATCGCTGTGCTGTTTTTGTTTCTGTCTCGGCCCTATGCCGACGCATTTGCAATGCTGCTGTTCATCTCGGCGGCGGTGACAGACTGGTTTGATGGCTATCTGGCCCGCGCGTGGAAGCAGGAAACCAAGCTGGGCGCGATGCTGGACCCGATTGCCGATAAGGCAATGGTGGTGGTTGCGTTAATGGTGATCGTTGCGTTCTCAAGCTGGTCGCCGTGGTTGGTTTTGCCGGCCACAGTGATCTTGTTTCGCGAGGTATTCGTATCGGGGCTGCGAGAATTTCTGGGTGATGTTTCAGGGACGCTGAAGGTCACCAAGCTTGCCAAGTGGAAAACCACTGCGCAGATGGTCGCGATTGCGGTTCTGTTCAGCCAAGGTGTCTTTGAGCATTACTTTGGGATATCCGACATCGGGGTTGATATCGTGTCTGGCGAAGTGACCGGCATTGGGCTTGAACATGAGTTGACCGGCGTCGATCTGGACCTTGAGATTTGGGCCGGTTTTGTCGGACTTGTGCTGTTGTGGATCGCTGCTGCGCTGACCGCCATCACCGGGATTGACTATCTGCGCAAAGCCTTGCCGCATTTGAAGGAGCCAAACTAATGGACATTCTTTATTTTGCATGGGTGCGTGAACGTATCGGGTTGCCGCGTGAGCATATCGAAACAACGGCATCGACCGTCGCGGATTTGGTTGCAGAATTACGCGCGCGCGAAGAACGCTATGACATCGCGTTTTCCGACCTAAGCAGCCTTCGCGTGGCTGTAGATCAAGAACTTGCTGACTTTGACGCGCCATTGGCCGGTGTGCGCGAGGTCGCGTTTTTCCCGCCTATGACCGGAGGCTGATATGCATATTTCAGTCCAGCAAGAGGCATTTGATCTGGGTGCCATTTCGGCTGAATTCGCACGTGGCCACAGAGATATGGGCGCAATCGTGACGTTTACCGGCATCGTGCGCGATCTGCCGGATGACCCATTGGAAGCGATGGAAATCGAGCATTATCCCGGCATGACTGAATCGGCGCTGCGGGGTATGGCCGAGCAAGCGATTGCGCGTTTTTCATTGGGCGACGCGCTGGTCATCCACCGCTATGGCACATTGGTTCCGGGCGAGATGATCATGATGGTTGCGACGGCAGCCCGGCACCGCAAGGATGCGTTCGATGCGGCTGAATTCCTGATGGATTACCTGAAATCCCGCGCGCCATTCTGGAAGCGCGAAATCACCAAAAATGGTGCAGAATGGGTTGCTTCCAAGGACGAGGATGAAGACGCGCTGGCTCGCTGGTAAAAACTTAGCTGGCTTGTTCACGTTCGATATAGGCGCGCATTTCTTCGGCTTCGTGGCGTGCATCGCGCAAGCCGTCCATTGCTGCACGTAATTCCGCCTCGGTCTGGCTAAGCTGGTTGGTCAGCTCTGCCTCGCGTTGTTGCAGATAGGTGATGGCCTGATCGCGGGTTTCTTCGGCTTCGTGCAGTTCCTGGCTCATCCGGTCAAGTTGTGCGACGTCGTCGGCGGCGACCCGTGTAAAGCGGTGCAGCAGCCAATTGGCAAACCACCCCATGCAAAAGGCGACGAACAGGACGATCGCAGTTGCGATAATAAATTCGGTTCTGCTCATATCATTCGTCTTCCTGTGTGCTCGTAGATGCGCCTGCCTCTGTATCGCCTGTATCTTCAGTTTTTTCCAGCGCTGTTTCGTCAGATTCGGGACTGATCAGGCGGAACTCGATGCGCCGGTTGGCTTCGCGGCCGTCCTCGGTCTCATTAGAGGCGACGGGGCTTTCCTCGCCAAAGCCTTTGGCGACGAAAGATGCGGTCAACACCCGGCGGGCGCGCAGTTCGTTTAAAACCGATTGGGCGCGGGACTGGCTAAGGGCCAGGTTCATTTCTTCGCGACCCTGGCTATCGGTATAGCCTTGGACTTCGAGGGCAATATCGCCGCACTTTTCCAGAATTTCAGCGATCTTGTCCATCGTGCCAAGGGCTGAGGAATCGATGGTGGCGCTGCCGGGTTCAAAGTTAATTTTACCTTTGGCGACAACGCCGCCAATTTGCGCTTCGCATTCTTCGGGGGTGGGAAGGCCCAGTACGGGATCAAGCTGCTTTTGGTACACGACTGCGACGTCGTAATCCTGACCTTCGCCCAGCTTGCCAGCCAACAAGGTCGCGATTTGTGAACCGGCATCCGGGTTGCCGGTATTGCCTTTGACGCTGATTGAATCCGGTGTGACAACCACAGAGCCATTCGAGAGTTTGGACAGGGCATCAAGTCCTGACAGCACGCGGGTCGGCCAGTCGCTGGGCAAGTCATCGACGATCCGTGCGGCCGTATAAACTTTGTCAGAGCCAAAGCTGGCCTTGGCATAGCTGTCCGCCAAATCGCGCAGCGCCTCGTCACTTAGGCGACCGCGCAATTGCACATCGCCTTTGGGCGAAAGGGTTGCCACGAATTCCGGTGGGCCGGCATTGGGGTCGGATGCAACAGGCAGTGTTGTTGTTAGGGCAAAAACGTCCGGCAACGATGTCTCAAGTTCACCTATGACCCGATCGAAAAGCGACTGATCCGTACCTTCTTTGGCGATCAGGTGAATGTCTGCGTCAACAAAGCTGACGGATCCGCCGCCAATTTCCGCAAGGGCGGCAATCGCTGTTTCCACAGCATCGGCCCAACGCGGCGTTGGCACACCCATGCCCACTGTGCATCTTTGTCCCTGGGGTGCACCAGCCTTGATTGCGGCCTTCAGAATTTGGTCGCGTGCTTCTTCGGTGTCGGCGCTGCATCCGTCAAAGTCGGTGTTTTCTTCACTGATCTGAAACCGGAGGGTGAAGGGGGTGATGACGGGACGCGGGGCGGAAATGTCCATAGTGACAATGAGACCGGGAGGGGTCGTGCGGCGCAACTGTGCTTCCAGGCGGGCTTTCGCTTCAGCGCTGTCAGAGATCGCTGTAATGGTGACGCGACCTGCAGAAACCGAAACCTTGGCACGGGGCAGTTTTTCCATCGCTGCGATGGCAAAGCCAAACGCGTCTTCCCACCCTTCGGGGGACGGATAGTTTGCCGATTCCAGAAAGTCGGCGACGTTTTCCTGACCGGCCATCGTATAGAAACGGTTGATGGCTCCTTCACGGTCGGTAGTGGTCGGGATCAACCCGCTGATAGACACGCCTGAATCGTTGCGCAGAATTTCGGCCGAAAACCTCGGTGCCGCAATCGCAGCCTGCGATTCAACAGCCATCTGATCAATCACACGGGCGGCGTCCACCACTGTTCCCGCCGCACTAAGGGCGTTAAAGCGGATCACCTCGTTCGGGGCAGTTCCGGAAAGCGTCACCTGAAGGCCATCCGCCTCGACTTCGGCCCATGTCATGCCTTTTTCATCCAGGGCATCGCGCACACCGATTTCAGAGTTCTCCTCGATCAGTGTGACCGAAAAATTTGCCGCAACGAGTGACAAGGTGGCTGCGGCTGAAAAGGTCAGCGCGATGATCAGAAGGGCAGACAGACGCATAAGCTCATTTCTGGGAACGTTAATGTTAAGCTAGGTGATACGCGCGTGGGCTGCTCTGTGCAATCAGGCCAACAGCGCAGCTGCGAAAAATAACAGCGGAATAATGCCAGTATCGCGGTTAACACGAAACAGTTGCAACAACTTATCGTTATTGTTGATGTCCAGCCCGCGCAGTTGCCATGCCATATGCCAACCCATTGCCCATGGTCCTCCAAGCGCCAAAACCATCGCTAGAAACGACGCTTTGTCGCGCAAGGCAAAAATGACCGCCAGTCCCATAAGCCCGACCGTCGCCATCAAGAAACGGCGCAGCCATTCAGAGGTCTTATCGCCAAAAAGGCGGGCTGTGGATTTGATACCGATCAGCGCGTCGTCTTCGGTGTCTTGGTGGGCATAGATCGTGTCGTAAAACAGCGTCCAAGCGATGCCAGCCATATACAATACAACGGCAGGCGCGCCCAATGATCCAGTATGGGCCGTCCATGCCAGCAAGGCACCCCAATTGAACGCGATGCCCAAGAATACCTGTGGCCACCATGTAATGCGCTTGGCGAATGGATAGATTGCGACGGGTAACAACGCCAGAATACCAAGCGAAATAGCGGCATAGTTAAACGTAAGCAAAATGCAGAACGCGATCAGAGCCTGAGCTATCATCCACGCAACGGCACCTTTGACGGTGACCTGACCAGACGGGATCGGACGTGACCGGGTACGGGCGACCTGCGCATCAAAATCGCGGTCGGTGATGTCGTTCCACGTGCAGCCCGCGCCGCGCATCAGCCATGCGCCCAAACCGCAGCCCACCAATATCCACAGATCAAACAGGCGTGGTTGCTGATCAAACAGCATCGCAAGTGCCAAACCCCACCAGCAAGGCAGCAACAAAAGCCAAGTGCCAATCGGGCGGTCTGCCCGGCTGAGGCGCAGATAGGGGCGTGTAAAAGCCGGGGCGTAACGGTCAACCCAATTGTTCGAAGCAGCATCTGCCACACGATCATTTTCACTGCCATCTGGTACAGGGGGACTGTCTTGCATATATCATTGCCTATGAACGCGAAAATCAGACTTTATGTAGAGCATCCCTTGGGTCAGGGGCAATCAGTTCCTTTGGACAAGGCGCAAGCGCATTACCTTTTTGGGGTGATGCGGAAAGCCGAAGGTGCGCGTGTGTTGCTGTTCAACGGTACCGATGGGGAATGGCTGGCGCAGGTCACCCAAGCTAGCAAACGTGGCGGCGTCTTAAGCTGCGTCGACGCGACGAAACCTTTGCAGATGCCGCCCGACCTGTGGCTGATTTTTGCGCCGATTAAAAAGGCGAGAACGGATTTCATTGTCGAAAAGGCGACCGAGATGGGTGCCCGCCGGATCATACCGGTGCAGACCGAGTTTACCAATTCGGGCCGGGTCCAGCGGGATCGGTTGCAAGCGCACGCGGTTGAGGCCGCAGAGCAATGCGGCGGGACATTCGTACCAGAAGTGGCCGAAATGATAAAGCTGGACCGTCTGTTGGACCAGTGGACGCCAGAGCGGTCCTTGATGTTTTGCGACGAGGCATTGGTTGGTGGAAATGCCGGACCGGGGCTGGCGAATGCCGGGCCTTGGGGGATTCTGATCGGGCCAGAGGGCGGATTTTCCGACCGCGAACGGGCGCGGTTGCGGGGGCTGGAGTTCACGCAAGCGGTTCCTTTGGGGCCCCGGATTCTTAGGGCTGATACAGCCGCCGTTGCTGCGATGACAGTCTGGCAGCAAGCTTTGGGGGATTGGTCTTGAGCGTCGCGTTTAGGGCTTTTGTTGCGCAAGTGGGGGTTTCACACCTTCACACCCCCGTGGAGTTTATTTGCCAAAATGAGAACGGGGTGATGCTATGAGTTTCTTGAGGCCAGAGGCGAAAGCCGAGTTGTGGCGCTGGCGCGAAGTCTTGGCTGGCGTGGTTGTTGCCCTGTTCGGGTTGTGGCTGGTCATGGGGCCGGGCCTGCTGTTGGCCATTCCCGGATATGGGTTGATCGCCGGCGGAATTGCTTTTGTCTGGCTAGGCGTCCAGCGCGGCCGGTTTCGCAAATCGGGGCTGGGCGCGGGTGCCGTGCAGGTGGACGAAGGTCAGATCGCCTATTTCGGTCCATTAACCGGCGGCGTTGTGGCCCTTCGTGAGATGGAGCGGCTGAGTTTGGAGCGTGGGGCCTATCCTGCTCATTGGAAGTTGGAACAGCCCGGACAAAATGCCGTGATGATACCGGTGGACGCTGCCGGATCCGATGCATTGTTTGATGCGTTTGCCGCGCTTCCGGGGTTGAAAACCGAACGGATGTTGGCAGAGCTTGCCGATGACAAGACCCTTTCGGTTGTCATTTGGGAACGGCAAACGATGCGCCCTGCGAGCGCCCTGTTGCATTGACACCCCTTCGAATTCGCACCATCCCTACTGTTCAAGCGAATTCATTCTGCCCTGACACTTAGTGAAACAATCCCGGAGCCTCCCCTTATGTCTATCCCTCAATCCGGCGGTGGCCCGATCGAAAATCACGCACAACTGGCTGAATACCTGGCTGATGGGTGCAAGCCCAAAGGAGACTGGCGCATCGGAACCGAGCACGAAAAGTTTGGATATAACAAAGAGACACTTTTGCCATTGCCCTATGAGGGGGCGTGTTCCATCCGTGCCATGCTTGAGGGCTTGCGTGATGGCCATGGCTGGGACCCCGTCGAGGAAGGCGGCAAGCTGATTGGTTTGGTCAAGGACGGTGCAAACGTTTCGCTGGAACCAGGCGGTCAGCTTGAACTGTCAGGTGCACCCGTCGAGACCATCCACGAGACATGCGACGAGGTGAACGCCCATTTGCGCGAAGTTCGCGATGTGGCAGACCGGATCGGTGCGGGCTTTATCGGACTGGGTGCGGCACCGGAATGGACCCACGAACAGATGGATTTGATGCCCAAAGGGCGTTACAAGTTGATGAATGAATACATGACCAAGGTTGGCACGATGGGCCGGGTCATGATGCGCCGGACCTGTACCGTGCAGGTGAACCTTGATTTTGGATCAGAGGCCGACATGGTGCAAAAGCTGCGTGTCGCGTTGGCGTTGCAGCCAGTAGCGACAGCATTGTTTGCGAATTCCCCGTTCTTTGAGGGCAAACCGAACGGCCACAAATCCTGGCGCAGCCGGGTGTGGCGCGATCTGGATGCTGCGCGCACAGGCATGCTGCCTTGGGCGTTTGAAGACGGCATGGGGTTCGAGCGTTGGGTGGACTATGCGTTGGATGTACCGATGTATTTCGTCTACCGCGACGGTCAGTATATCGACGCATTAGGGCAGTCGTTCCGTGATTTCCTGAAGGGCGAGTTGCCCGCATTGCCCGGCGAAAAGCCGACGCTGAGCGATTGGGCGGATCATCTGACAACCGCATTTCCTGAGGCGCGGATCAAGAAATTCATCGAAATGCGCGGCGCGGATGGCGGACCTTGGCGGCGTCTATGTGCCTTGCCCGCGTTTTGGGTCGGGTTGATGTATGACCAAACGGCGTTGGATGGTGCATGGGATCTGGCCAAGGGGTGGGATGCGGAAACGCGCGAAGGGTTGCGGGTCGCTGCGTCGGTTGACGGGCTTCAGGCGGAATTCAATGGCTTGAAAATGCACGATCTTGCTCGCGAAGTGGTGGCGCTGTCCGAACATGGCCTGAAAGCGCGTGCGCGGACGGGGGCCGGTGGCATGGTTCCTGACGAGACGCATTTCCTGAATGCCCTTAAGGAAAGCATCGAGACGGGCAAAGTTCCGGCGGATGAATTGCTTGATGATTACAATGGCAAGTGGAACGGCGATCTAAGCCGAATTTACGCCGAATACTCCTATTAAGGATCAGCCGCCGACTGTTAGTCCACAGACAAAGGTCACGACCTTTTCTGTGGACATCTAGCAGGGATAGAGGCGTGGACCATCGGTTAGGTCATATAAGTTTAGGCTAATATAGTTGGTACCGCCCAATTCTTCTGCGACCAGTTTCCAGCTTTTGCCATGCGCAAACGTGCTTTTGGAAAAGACGTAAGCCTTGCCGTCAAACAACCCTTTATGTGTGCCCAAGGGCAGCGCGTGAAAGGCCGTCAGAAAGCGATGCATCTAGGCTTAAGCCTTTTTTGCGCCGATCTTGGGCTCCTGGCCCTCTTTGATCCGTTTGATGTTTTCACGGTGGCGCCAAAATATCAGCAGCGTCAAAAGAACACCTAGGACAAAGGCGTTTCCATAGCCAAGGATGATCAGAAATAGGGTCGAGGTGGACGCGGCCGCAATCGCACCCATGGATGAAATGCGAGTGAGAAGCACACCGATCAGCCACGCCAGACAGCAGGCAAGGCCGACGGGCCATGCCAGAGCTAATAGCACCCCAAGGAACGTTGCCACCCCTTTGCCACCTTTGAATTTCAGCCATACCGGATAGCAATGACCCAACATTGCAGCGAGGGCTGCGACCTGTGCGGCGTCTTCGCCCGCAAACAGACGGGCCAGCAGTACGGCCGCGGCCCCTTTGGCTGCGTCCAGCACCAAGGTCAGCGCGGCGGCAGTTTTGTTTCCGGTCCGCAGAACATTCGTGGCCCCGATATTGCCGGACCCGATGGCCCGCAGATCGCCAAGATTCATGGCGCGCGCCAGCAGCAATCCAAATGCGATCGATCCGATAAGATAGCCAAACACTGCCCAAAGGGCGAGCACGGTCAAAGAGGTGTCCAAGATGGGCATAATTACGAGGCCTTATAAATACAGTGTCCAGAAACGTAAGTTTCCAAGACCTTACCTTGCATGCGCATCCCGTCAAAGGGGGTGTTGCGCGATTTCGACCGTAGTGTTTCGCGGTCCATCACGAAGGGGGCACCATCGTCAAACAACACCAGATCAGCGGGCGCTCCGGCGGTCAACCGACCACCGGGCAAGCCAAGCCGTTTGGCGGGGTTGAACGACAACGCCCGCCAAAGGGTTGCAATGTCCATCATTTCGGAATGGACCAACCGCAAGGCTGCAGGCAGCAAGGTCTCAAGGCCCACGGCACCGGATGCCGCTTCCTCGAATGGCAGGCGTTTGGACTCTTCGTCTTGGGGGGTGTGCATCGAACAAATGATATCAATCAACCCGGTGGCAACTGCCTCGACTACGGCGATGCGGTCCTCTTCGTCGCGCAAGGGCGGCTTTAGCTTGAAGAACGTCCGGTAATCGGCCACATCAAGTGCATTCAACGTCAGGTGATGAATGCCCACGCCAGCGGTAATATCCAGCCCATTCTTTTTCGCGCGCGCAAGGGCGGGCAGGGCGCGTGCCGTTGTGATTTGATCCGCGTGATAGCGGGCGCCGGTCATCTCAACCAAGGCAATATCGCGGTCTAGCCCCATGCGTTCGGCCATTGGGGATACGGCAGGCAGCCCGCGCAATGAAGCGAACTTGCCCGAGGTCGCGGCCGCGCCCTTGCTCAGGATCGGTTCCTGGGGGTGGGCGATGACCAGCGCCCCCAAAGAGCGGGCATAGGTCAGCGCGCGCGAAAATACCTTGGTGTCCGTGATAACGCGGTCGCAATCGGTAAAGGCGACTGCGCCCGCGTCCATCAGGAAGCCGATCTCCGTCATTTCGCGGCCTTCGCGGCCTTTGGTCAGGGCGGCCATGGGAACGACGTTGACCGGCGCTGCCTCGTTGGCGCGACGGGTGACAAATTCCAACACCTCGGGGCTGTCAATGGTGGGGTTGGTGTCGGGGCGGGTAATCATCGTTGTGACACCACCTGCCGCCGCGGCCAATCCGGCGGACCGAAAGCTTTCCTTGTGGCGTTCGCCCGGTTCGCAGACCTTGACGCCCAGATCGACAATACCGGGGGCCAGATACTTGCCGCGACAATCGACAATCGTGCTGTCACCCGGAATGGGCGCATCCTCGGGCAGGACCGCGGTGATCTGGCTGCCTTCGACCCGCAGGGTGCCACGGGTCACGGTACCCGCTTCGGGGTCGATCAGTTTCGCGTTCACAAAGTGCAGCATGAAGTTGTTATCTTTCACAAAAGGCTTAACCGCCGATCCATACCATCATCCCCACGACGCCAAAGGCGACGAGCAGGGCGACGGTGGCGACGCGACCGGACATTTTCGGATCAGGCTTGGGTTCTTTCACAGCAGCCACCACAGGATAAGACCGACAGCCACAACCAATGCCAACGTAAGCATGACCCCGCCAGCGCGGCCACGCGGTGCGGTCTGTGGTGTCAAGTTTGGCACCCCGGTATAGGGTTGAGCCGCGTCAGCCGTAAGCGGCGGTGCGGACATTGCGGGTTGTTCTTCACCATACGTGCCGATCAACGTCAGGTCCGGGCCGATCTCTAGAGTGGTTTCGGCACCTTCAAAGGCAGAAGAAAACAATATTAAGACATAGCCGTCTAGGGCCTCAAGACGGGCGCGATCTGCGCTGATCTGCGCGTCGGTGACGGTATATCCATCGGCCAGATAGCGCGGCAGCCCAACGCCGGTCAGATCGGATACTGCAAACAGTTCGGCTGATCCGTCGGGCACAGCAAAGCCCACGAGGTCACCAATGACCGCCGATTTGTCGCCGCTTTGTAAGGTCGCCGCCATCGCGTCAGCGGGCCGGTTCACGGCAAACAGCCGTATTTGACCGTGTTCAGCTTTGGGAATGTTAAGTGTGGTCATAATTTTGCACCTTTGTATGGGGTTTCCATCAGACTGCATAAACTGGCGCTGTCTTGCACATATTCAAACCCAAAATGACCGGCGACAGAAGGATTGTCACTGCGTTCCTGACGAATGAAAAACACCGAAGGCGGGCTGGTCGGTTTTACGTCAGGCTTGGTTTCTGCACTGCGGGGAAACGCTTTGATGCGGGTTTCGCCCTTTTGCAGACGAAAGAACAACGCGCGGTGTGTGGTCAGCGCATAGCGTGTGCGCGTCAGTTCAGCCCAGCGGTTCAGTCCTTTCACCAGCGACAGAATAACCAGCCCGATCACGACGGCCACCACCACCGATTGCGATATAGGAAGTGTGTTATAGGTCAGCAGCATGCCGCCTGCGATTACTGTCCCTGCGGCCCCTACAAATGGCCCCAGCAACTGAAAGTTCCGGATTGAAATGCGCGGCTTGGGGCGGCCTGTCCACAGCAGGTCTTCGCCGTCCTCAAGCACCTTTTGCCAAAAATCGTCGGTCATAAAGCGGCCTCTCGCGCGGCGGCGATCCGTGCTTTTGTGGCGCGCAGGTCTGGCACCAGCGGCAAGGTGATGCTTTGACGGTTGGGCAAACGCAAGGTGATCGACCAGACCGACAGTTTTCCGATGGCGGCGATGTCTGTCAGCGCCAGTTCCAATGGTTCGATACTATCAGGTTCATTGATGTAAAGAGCGCGATTTGTCAGCCGCCACACTGTTTTGCGGTTCGCGTGCCAGATTTGAAATTCTTCGAAAATCCACATATAAAACAAGGCCGTCAGCGCCGAAGCTAACGTCCAAGTCAAGACATTGAAATACGGCAGGATCGGCGAGCAGACAAGCATCGTCAACAACATCAACACGACTGATCGCCAGAAGAACGCCCGCCGCGAGATGCGCCACGAAATCAGGTCACGTTCATCAGTGGCCGTGGACGTCATGCGGTGGCCTTGCGGCTGTTGGCAAGGTTTTGCGCCAAAAGATCCATCGCCGCCATGCGCACGGCGACGCCCATTTCGACTTGGTCCTGAATAACGCTGCGGTTGATGTCGTCGGCAAGGGTTCCGTCAATCTCCACGCCCCGGTTCATCGGACCGGGGTGCATGACGATCGCGTCCGGCTTGGCATGGGACAGTTTTTCGGCATCCAGACCAAATCTGTGATAATACTCGCGTTCGCTGGGAATAAAGCCGCCATCCATGCGTTCTTTTTGCAAGCGGAGCATCATCACCACATCGACGTCTTTCAGCCCTTCTTCCATATCATCGAACACTTCGACGCCAAATTCACCGATCTGCGACGGCATCAGTGTCGGCGGGCCGATCAATTTGATGCGGTTTTCCATCTTGCCAAGCAGCATGATGTTGGACCGCGCCACGCGGCTGTGTGCGATGTCACCACAAATGGCGATAGAAAGTCGGTGCAATCGGCCCTTGGCACGTCGGATCGTCAGCGCGTCTAGTAACGCTTGGGTCGGATGTTCGTGCCGCCCGTCGCCAGCATTCAGCACGGCGCAATTCACCTTTTGCGCCAACAGATCAACGGCACCAGATTGCGGGTGGCGTACAACCAGCAAATCCGGGTGCATCGCGTTTAGCGTCATCGCCGTGTCAATCAGGGTTTCGCCCTTTTTGATCGAAGACGCCTGCATCGCCATATTCATCACATCCGCGCCAAGACGCTTGCCTGCGATCTCAAAGCTTGCTTGCGTGCGTGTCGAGTTTTCAAAGAACATATTGATTTGCGTCAGTCCCTTAAGCGCATCACTGTGCTTGTGGGGCTGGCGGTTCAGATCGGCATAGGTGTCGGCCAGATCCAGCAGCGTTGTGATGTCATCTTGCGACAGCGGTTCAATGCCAAGAAGATGTCGGTGTGCGAAACTCATAAGGCGACCCCACGCTATTTGTGGCGTTATAGGCGGCGGGGCGGGGCTGGGCAAGTCACTGGCCAAGTCGAGGGCCACACATATGGCCGCGATGGAAAATTGGATTTGAGCCTATTTGGAAGTTGGGATTTTTATTAGGTGCAGCAGCGCGTAAGTTGGGGTCATGGAATCAGTCGAATATCATCAGGCGCTGGCACTTTTGCATTGGCAGATCGAACTTGGCGCGACCGAGTCGATTTGTGATGCGCCGGTCAATCGTTACGAAGTCCCCGCTGCCGTCGAGAAACCGAAAGCCGCGAAACAGGGCGGGCCGGGCATTATGCCAATTACCGCTGGCGTTGATGTTGTGGCCGAGGCAGAACGTGCCGCCGCTGGTGCAGGGTCGTTGGATGAATTGCGTGCCGCAATGGAAGCGTTCGAACATTGCGAGCTAAAGCGTGGCGCACGCAATATTGTGTTCAGCGATGGAACGCCAGGCGCGCGGGTGATGATCGTGGGCGAGGCACCGGGCCGTGACGAGGACCGTGAGGGAAAACCCTTTGTCGGGCGTGCGGGGCAACTGCTGGACAAGATGCTGGCGGCAATCGACATGGGCCGCATCCACGAGACAGCGCCGGTTTATATCACAAACGTCTTGCCGTGGCGCCCGCCGCAAAACCGCGACCCAAAGCCCGAAGAAATCGCGATGATGAAGCCATTTCTGGCGCGACACATTGCGTTGGCTAAGCCCGAGGTGCTGGTGATCGTAGGCAATTGGTCGGCGCAGGCACTGCTGGGCAAGCGCGGCATCACGCGTTTGCGCGGGCAATGGACCGAAGCCCAAGGGCTGCCTGCGCTGCCCATGTTCCACCCTGCCTATCTGCTGCGCAGCCCTGAGTTCAAACGCGAGGCTTGGGCGGATTTGCTGGCGCTGAAAGAAAAGTTGACCCGTGGTTGACCCCCTCACGCTTTTGGCCTTTGTGCCGGCGGCACTAGCGCTGAACCTGACGCCGGGGGCAGATATGATGTTCTGTCTGGGGCAGGGTATGCGCTTTGGCCCAAAGGCATCCGTTGCCGCAAGCGCAGGCATTTCGCTGGGAGGCATGGTACATGTTACACTCGCGGGGTTGGGCTTGGGCGCGCTGGTGGCTGCCGTGCCGTGGGCCTTTGATGTGATCCGCTGGGTTGGTGTCGCCTATTTGCTATGGTTGGCCGCGCAAACTTTGCGGGGCGATAAGAAAACTCAAAGCACCGCGGTGCCACCGTCCGCGTTTCGCGGCGCCCTGATCGTTAGTCTGACCAATCCTAAGGTGATCCTGTTCGTTTTGGCCTTTGTCCCCCAGTTTGTGGTGCCCGAAGCCGGGCCGGTGTTGCTGCAGTTCCTAATCTTTGGGGCGGTTCTGTCGCTGGGCGGCTTCATCATCAACGCGTTGGTCGGCGTCTTTGCCGGTGGGGTGGGGCGCAAGTTGGCCAAGGGTGGTCAAGCGTTGCGCTGGATCAGTAGCGGTATTTTCGTGGCCCTTGCGGCACGACTGGCAGTATTGGAGCGGACATGAGCCGTATTGACGAAACAAAAGAATTCATCCCTGTGCGTATCGCCGTCTTGACCGTTTCGGACACGCGCGCCTTGGCTGATGACCGGTCCGGCGACGTGTTGGTCGCGCGGATTGCCGACGCGGGGCACCATTTGGCGCATCGCGCTATTATCCGCGATGAACGCAGCGAAATCGCTGACCAACTGCGCGCGTGGTGTGCAGATGACGCTGTGGATGCGATTATCAGCACCGGCGGCACCGGGTTGACCGGCCGGGATGTCACAGTCGAGGCGCACCGCGATGTCTATGAAAAAGAAATCGATGCCTTTGGGACCGTCTTTACCATTGTGTCGATGCAAAAAATTGGCACCTCGGCCGTGCAAAGCCGCGCCACGGCCGGTGTGGCGCAGGGTACCTATCTTTTTGCGCTGCCTGGATCGCCCGGCGCTTGCAAGGATGCGTGGGATGAGATCTTGTTGAAGCAGTTGGATTACCGCCATAAGCCCTGCAATTTCGTCGAGATCATGCCCCGTTTGGACGAACATCTGCGCCGCAAATAGAGAAATTTGTGTTTTTTCCCGAATTTCTTGCGACGGAAAGCCATAGTGCGTGCGTATCATAACTGTGATTTGGTATTTCCGATGGCCGGGTTACCTTTGCGCCAACTGGTTTTGAGATCGGAAAAAGATGCGTTTTCTAAGACAAAGTATGATCGGACTTTTTCTGGCGGCCACTGCCTTTGGTCTTTTGGTGTTCGCTGCGGACATGATTGGCGGTGCTTTGCAGAAACGGATGGCTGATGCACCGCCCCCGCAGGCCCCTCGTGAGCGGGTTTTTTCTGTCAATGTCGTTAAGGCGACGCCAAGCACCGAGACACCGGTCTTGGAAAGCTTTGGGTCGATCCAGAGTCGCCGGACACTTGAATTGCGGGCAGCTGTTGGCGGGCGTGTGGTTGAACTCGCCCCCGGTTTTGAGGAGGGCGGCAAGGTTCAGGCGGGCCAGGTCTTGGTCAAACTCGATCGTGCTGATGCATTGGCAGAAGTCGCGCGCGCAAAAAGCGCTGTTCTGGATGCCGAGGCAGAGGGCCGTGATGCAGCACGCGCTTTGGATCTGGCCCGCGACGAACAATCCGCCGCAGAGGAACAAGCTGCTTTGCGTACCCGTGCCTTTCAGCGTCAAAGCGATTTGGCAGACCGGGGTGTGGGGACTGCCACTGCCACAGAAACCGCAGAGCTTGCGGCCTCGAGCGCGCGGCAGGCCGTGTTGGCGCGCCGCCAGATTGTCACCCAAACCGAGGCGCGGATAGATCAGGCGGCCAGTCTGCTGTCGCGCAGCCAGATCGCTTTGGCTGATGCGCAAAGACGGTTGGATGAGACAACGATCGCCGCGCCATTCTCTGGTAGCTTAAGCAGCGTTTTGGTTGTTGAGGGCCGACTGGTGTCAGCCAACGAGCGGCTGGCAGAGCTGATCGACCCTGACGATCTTGAGGTATCCTTTCGCGTATCAACAGCACAATATGCCCGTTTGATTGATGCAGATGGTAGTCTGATCAAGGCTGATCTGACAGCGACATTAGACGTGGCTGGCCTTGATCTCGAGGCGACTGGCAAGATCACGCGGGCCAGTGCGGCAGCGGGTGAGGGGGCCAGCGGGCGGCTGATCTTTGCGTCATTGACCCAAGCTCTAGGGTTCAAGCCGGGCGACTTTGTGACTGTGCGTGTCCGTGAACCGGAACTTGAAAACGTTATCCGCTTGCCCAGTTCCTCATTGGATGCGCAAGCCCGCGTTCTGGTGCTGGACAGTGAAAACCGGCTTGAGGCTGTGAACGTTCAGGTCCTGCGCCGCATCGGCGATGAAGTATTGGTGCGCGGAGATATTGCTGGCCGAGAGGTCGTCGAGGCGCGATCGCCCTTATTGGGTGCCGGTATTGCGGTCAAACCCCTGCGCCCTGGTGCTGCACTTGAACAACCCGCAATGGTCGAACTGACCGAAGAGCGCCGCGCCAAACTGGTTGCCTTTGTCAAGGCCAACACCCGTATGCCAGAGGCCGCCAAGGCGCGGGTGCTGGCGCAACTGGCAGAACCACAAGTACCCGCACAAATGATCGAGCGTCTTGAAAGCCGGATAGGGGGATAGACCATGGCCCGCAACGTGTCGCGTACCACTGGGGGCATTCTGTCCTATTTCGTTCGTCACAAAACGGCGGCAAATCTTTTGCTTGTCGTGCTTCTGGTTTGCGGGGCCGTCGCCGCGCCGAACATGCGGGCGCAGTTCTTTCCTGATGTGATCATCGACAATGTCACTGTGTCGGCCGTCTGGAACGGTGCCGGAGCCGAAGACGTGGACAGCGCCATCGTTCAGGTACTGGAACCCGCGCTGCTGGCAGTCGAGGGGGTCGAAAGCTCGGCCGCGGCGTCTCGCGAGGGGAGCGGGGCGATTACGCTGGATTTCGAACCCGGTTGGGATATGGCGCGGGCCGCCGCAGATGTGCAGACCGCCGTTGATGCGATCACGACCTTGCCCGAAGACGCCGAAGACCCCGTTGTGCGGCGTGGGGCGTGGCGTGATCGGGTGACCGATGTGGTCATTACCGGCCCGATTAGCCCCGAACAATTGGGGCGGTTTGCCGATGAATTTGTTACCCGCCTTTTCGCGGCGGGTGTCACGCGCAGCACAATCCAGGGGGTGGCATCGCCGCAAACCCTTATCGAAGTGCCTTCAACCAAGTTGATCAGCTATGACATTTCGATGTCGGAAATCGCCAGCGTCATCGCGACCGAGGTTGATGCAGACCCTGCCGGTGATGTGTCGGGCGCGAACGCGCGGGTCCGCACCGGTACAGCGAAACGCACTGCCGAGGCGATTTCCGGTGTCGTGTTGCGCACAAACGCGGATGGATCGGTATTGACCGTGGGCGATGTGGCTCGCGTGATCGAAAAGGGATCAGATCGCGAAGTCGGTTATTTCGTAGGGCAGAATCCGGCGATCTCGGTTCGGGTTGACCGGTCTGACGGGGGCGATGCCATCGGCATTCAACGCAGCGTGGAAGACGTGGCAGCCGAGATGGCCGTCATGCTACCCCAAGGTGTCACAATCGAACTGATCCGGACCCGCGCCGAAGCGATCACAGGCCGTCTTGATCTATTGATCGACAACGGGTTGATGGGGCTGCTTTTGGTGGTCAGTTTGCTGTTTTTGTTCCTGAACGCCCGCACAGCTTTTTGGGTAGCCGCTGGTATTCCAGCGTCGATGGCTGCGGCGATTGCACTGATGTATGTAGGCGGGATCACGATCAACATGGTCTCGCTTTTCGGGTTGATCATCACTTTGGGCATCGTTGTCGATGACGCCATTGTTGTCGGTGAGCACGCGGATTACCGTCACAAAGAATTGGGTGAAAGCCCGCTGGTCGCAGCGGAGAACGCTGCGCGTCGTATGGCGCTGCCGGTGTTTGCAGCGACGTTGACCACAATCATCGCGTTCTTTGGACTGCTGGCCGTTGGGGGGCGCTTTGGCAGCTTGATTGGCGACATCCCCTTGACCGTGATTGCCGTTCTGGCGGCATCGCTGGTTGAATGCTTTTTGATTTTGCCGAACCATATGGCCCATGCAATGGTGGCTGGGGCTAAAGAGCATTGGTATGATCTGCCCAGCCGGGTGGTGAACAAAGGGTTTTTGTGGGGCCGCGAAAAGCTGTTTCGCCCCTTTATGGCAGGTGTGATTGCAGGTCGGTATATCGTATTGGCGGGGGTTGTTGCGGTGCTGGCCTCGCAGGTTGCGCTGTTTATTCAGGGCGACGTGCAATGGCGGTTCTTCAATGCGCCTGAACGCGGGTCTGTTACTGGCAACTTTGCGATGGTCGAAGGGGCCACCCGCGAAGATACGATCGAGATGATGCGGGAAATGCAACGGGCGACGGAAAGTTTGGGGGCCGATTTTGCAGACCGCCATGGCACCAACCCGATTAACTATGTCATCGCGCAAATTGGTGGCAATGCGGGGCGTGGCCTTGACGGTGCTGACAGCAAAGATGCCGATCTGCTGGGGGGGATTTCGATTGAGCTGATCGATGCTGATCTGCGTCCCTATTCCAGCTTTGCCTTTGTAGCGGAACTGCAAGATGCAGTTGTAAATCATCCATTGGTCGAAACCGTCAGCTTTCGGGGGTGGCGATCTGGCCCCGGTGGTGACGCATTGGACGTTCAATTTTACGGCGCTGATACAGACGTATTAAAGGCCGCGTCCGAAGATTTGCAGAACGCCTTGCGCCGCTATTCCGAAGTCAGCGCCGTGCAGGACAATCTGGCCTATGATAAGGAAGAGCTGATCCTTGATCTGACGCCGCAGGGGCAATCGCTGGGATTTACCATCGACACACTTGGCCGCGCGCTGCGCAACCGTCTGGGCGGGATCGAGGCCGCAACTTATCCCGACGGGCCGCGTTCCGCCACGATCCGGGTTGAACTGCCCGAGGGCGAACTGACGGCAGATTTTCTGGACCGCACCCAGATGCGCACGCCGGATGGCCACTATGTACCGCTGGCCGATATCGTGAGCGTCGAGCGGCGCACCGGTTTTAGCACGGTCCGCCGCGAAAACGGGATCAGGCTGATTTCGGTGACGGGCGATATTTCCGAAGATGACCCCGCCCGCGCGACCGAGATTACGACAGCCCTGCAAGAAGAAATCCTGCCCACCATTGCGTCAGAGCGTCAGGTAGAATTTCGTATCAGCGGGCTAAGCGAGCAGGAAGACACATTCCTATCCGAGGCGCTGACGGGTTTGATACTGGTCCTGACAGGGATCTATTTGGTGCTTTGCTGGGTCTTTGGCAGTTGGACACGCCCTTTGGTGGTGATGTCGATAATCCCGTTCGGACTGGTTGGCACTATTTATGGTCACTCGGTATGGGACGTCCCGCTGAGTATGTTCACTGTTGTGGGGCTGCTGGGGATGACTGGCATTATCATTAACGATTCTATTGTCTTGATCGGTACGATTGACGAATACGGTGAAACGCGTGGGTTGATCCCTTCAATCATTGATGGTGCTTCCGACCGGTTGCGGCCTGTGATGCTGACGACGCTGACCACGGTCTTGGGGATGGCCCCGCTGCTATACGAGCAAAGCCAGCAGGCGCAGTTCTTGAAGCCGACGGTCATCACATTGGTCTACGGTCTTGGCTTCGGCATGTTCTTGGTATTGCTTTTGGTGCCTGCGCTAATCGCGGCGCAACATGACATATCGCGGCAGGTGCGTGCCATGCGCCGCGGCTTGCGCGCGCGCGTCCCGGGCTTGCGCTTTGGCTTGGTGTTGCTTTGGGCCCTCGTGATCGGATGGGCTGCGTTGACGCTTGGTTGGGCCGGTTGGCAGGGCGCATTGCATCCGGTTTTGCTGGCACTTGTGCCGGGAATGGCAGCGATGTCACCAATTACGGCAGCGCTATTGCTGTTTATCGGGGGTGCAGCCGTGCTGTCGCTTGCGGGCTATGTCATTGGGGCTGTGGTGTTCACACTGTCGCAGCGCAAACGCATTGTAAGATCAGCCGGGCACGCAGCCCAAGATATCGACTGAATGTTTGCTGCCCAAAACCGTCATCCGGATTTGCGAACGGTTCAGGGCAATCGGTCCACCTGTTGAATGCGCCACATCGACCTTTGACGTCAGAGTTTTGCCCTGCCGCTTTGAATCGGCTTCGCTGACCCACAAATCGGGTTGTCCTGTTTCGATCACGACCAGTTCCTGACCGCCTGCATCGGGCAAGGTAATCACCGTCTCAAGCTCTAGATCGCCATCGTTAAAGCTGATCGTGCAGCTGGCGTTGGCTACGCCGGCCTCTTTCGCGGAAAACGGGCGCTGGGCAAGGGACGCAGCAATAGCGGGCACCGCACGGGTCGCGTTGGTGTCGATGATACCTTCCAGATGCAATTGCGCAGGCACGCAGATGTCACTGCACACGCCCATATCGATCGTGGTTTTCAGATGAACGGCTTCGCCCTTTTTTGGGACACTGATGACCAAAGGCAAAACCACTTGGGTTTTGTATCCAATTGTCGTCAGGTTCTTTTCACGAAACACTGTAGGGGCCGGCCATTCTACAGCTACAGCCGACAGGTTCTTTGAACCGTTCCAATCAAAATGCGGCGGGATGCCCATATCACCAGGCGCGCGCCAATAGGTTTTCCAGCCCGGTGCCATCGTCATACGGATCGCCGCAACGCGGTTGCCGTCGGGCAGCAGCCACCCTTGCAGGATTTCGCCTTTGATTACATCCATTGCGGATGCGGGCAGGGGGGCTAGCAATGCTGCGACGATAATCGAGAGAAGTGTTCTTTTCATACTACTTTCATGCGCCAAAGGCCGAAGGCTGCCAAGTCACTATTGTATTATGTAACGTTACAGTATGGCGGGGTTGAAAGGATGCAACCTACGCGCCATGCTGATCTGGCAGGATAGTGAACGCGCAAGGAGGTGGTAATAATGGATCTAACAGGCCAATTGCTGGTTGCAATGCCCGGCATGGGAGATCCACGGTTTGATCATTCCGTCATCTATATCTGCACCCATTCAGCCGAAGGCGCGATGGGGTTAATCGTCAACAAACCAGCAACAAAGCTAAAGCTCACGGATGTTCTGGACAAGCTAAGTGCCGTAGATTTCAACGATTCTTCGGAGTTGGGCGTGCATTTCGGGGGGCCAGTCGAAACCTCGCGCGGGTTCGTTTTGCACAGCGCGGACTATCAGTCTGTCTTGCATACGCTAGATGTTGCAGACGGTTTCGCGATGACCGCCACCCTTGATATTCTTGAGGACATCGCCCGCGGCAAGGGGCCCAAACGGGCGTTGCTGATGTTGGGTTACGCCGGTTGGGGGGCAGATCAGCTTGAGGGCGAGATCGCGCAAAATGGCTGGTTAACCTGTGATCCGACGCCCGAGATGGTGTTCGATTCGCCTGATTCCGATAAATGGGCGGTCGCGCTGGCGTCCCTAGGCATTGATCCGCTGAGCCTGAGTGCAACGGCAGGACACGCTTGATCAGCGCGGTGCGGCAGCCCGGCGCAGGCGGTCGTTGATAGCCCTGCCAAGCCCGTGATCGGGAATGGGTGCGACGGCGATGGGTTTGGCCATTGCATCCAAAGCATGCAGGCAATCAAACAAGTTTGCCGCAGCTTGGGTCAGGTCACCCGACGGCGACAGGTTCAGGTCGCCCGCGATGGGGCCAAACCCCAGCAGAACTTCACCTTCCAAAGCCGTTTCGGCATTCAAGCGAACTTGGGCGGCGGGCGCATAATGCGACGCCATTTGCCCCGGTGCGATGATCTCGGCTCCTTCTGCCACGTCAATCCGCATGCCAAGGGCGGCCTCAATCGCTTCGACGGGCAAGCCTCCTGCGCGCAGCAATGTCGGGGTTGCACGGTTTAGCCCGATGATGGTGCTTTCCAGCCCGACGGTACAAGGGCCATCATCCACAACCGCGTCGATCCGTCCGTCCAGCCCGGCCAGAACGTGGGCAGCTGTCGTCGCGCTGATGCGGCCCGATGGATTGGCGGAGGGTGCCGCGATGGGGCCGCCAAACGCCTGCAAAATTGCGCGGGCGGTGGTGTGCGCGGGTACACGTAGGGCAACACTATCCAGCCCCGCCGTTACAAGCGACGACAAGCCGTGGTTGTCTGCAAGGGGCAGAACCAGCGTGAGCGGGCCAGGCCAAAATGCAGAGGCAAGAATTTCTGCGTCGTCGGACCAGATGCCGTAGCGCCGCGCGTGGTCTGCTTCTGCCAGATGCACAATCAGCGGATTAAAGCTTGGCCTGCCCTTTGCCTCGTAAATGCTGGCAACAGCCACGCCATTGCAGGCATCTGCTGCCAATCCGTAAACCGTTTCAGTGGGCAGCGCGACCAATCCACCAGCGGTCAAAATAGCGGCGGCACGGGTTATCCCTTGGAGGTCAGGCTGCAGGATCTCGGTCATCTGTTCGCTCAAAGCCTTTGTGACGCTGTGTTTCGGGTTGCGGTGGCGGGCCAGTCGCAGCATCCTTGCGAAACTGCCCTCAGTTTATGTTTGTGGGCTTATCAGGTCGTTGCTCTATTTGCCAAGCAGACGCGCACGCCCAAGGAGGAACTACGATGCCATACCGCGCCCCTGTCGAAGATTATAACTTTCTTTTCAACCATGTTGTCGGGCTTGAGGACGTGCGTGCCACAGACAAGTTCGCGGATGCCACAGATGATGTGAGCCGGGCAATTCTGGAAGAAGCAGGCAAGCTTTGTAGCGACATCATGGCCCCCTTGCAGCGTCCCGGTGACCTTTACCCTGCCAAACTCGAAAACGGTGTTGTGCGCACGTCGCCTGGCTATGCTGATGGTTTCAAAGCCATCGCAGAGGGCGGTTGGATCGGTATCAGTGCAGACCCGGAATTTGGCGGAATGGGCCTGCCATTGACCATGGCCAGCGCCGTGAACGAAATGATGAGCGGCGCATGTCTGTCCCTGCAATTGGCCCCGCTGATGAGCCAGGGCCAGATCGAAGCGCTTGAGCACCACGCCAGCGACGCAATCAAAGAGCTGTATTTACCCAAGCTGATTAGCGGCGAATGGACTGGTACGATGAACCTGACCGAGCCGCAGGCCGGATCGGACGTGGGTGCCTTGGCATCCAAGGCCGAAGACAACGGTGACGGCACGTTCAGCATTTCGGGCCAGAAAATCTATATCAGCTGGGGCGACAACGATTTCGCGGACAACGTCTGTCATCTGGTGCTTGCACGTCTACCCGGTGCCCCTGCGGGCACCAAGGGAATTAGCCTGTTTTTGGTGCCCAAGTTCCTGCCAAACGAAGATGGCAGTCTGGGTGCCAGAAACACGCTGCAGGTCGTCAGCCTTGAACACAAGATGGGCCTGCACGGATCGCCAACTTGCGTGATGCAATATGACAAAGCCGTGGGTTGGCTGGTTGGCCCAGAGCAAGGCGGGATGGCCGCGATGTTTACCATGATGAATAACGCCCGGCTTGGCGTCGGCGAGCAAGGCATCGGCGTTGCCGAAGCGGCCTATCAGCATGCGCTGTCCTATGCGCTGGACCGCAAGCAGGGCAAAAACATCAAGCCGGACGGGTCGGGAACCATTATTGACCACGCGGACGTGCGCCGAATGCTGATGACGATGAAGGCCGAAACATTTGCGGCGCGGGCCATCGCGGCCAGCTGTGCCGTCGCCATCGACATGACCAACGCCACAGGCGAGGCCGAATGGAAGTCACGCGCGGCTTTCCTAACCCCGATCACCAAGGCATTTGGAACGGATGTCGGGATTGAGGTTTCCCAAATGGGCGTGCAGGTGCATGGCGGAATGGGTGTGATTGAAGAAACCGGCGCTGCGCAATTTTATCGTGATGTCCGCGTGACCGCGATTTACGAGGGGACCAACGGGATTCAGGCGATGGATCTGGTGGCGCGCAAGATGATGGATGGCGGCGAGGCCGCAAACCGTCTGATGGACGAGATCGAAACCCACGCCGAGGCCGCGCGCGAGGCGTTCCCGAACATGGCCGACGCGGTCTGGCAGGCAACTGAAACCCTGCGCGAAGCCACCGAATGGCTGGTTGCCCAAGGTGACATGGACACGCGATTTGCCGGAGCGGTGCCGTATCTTCGGGCCTTTGCACGGGTGTTGGGTGCGCATTTGCACCTTAAGGCGGCCTTGGCGGACAAGGGCGGTGCGCGCGAAAAACTGGCGCGTTTCTATATCCTGCGCTTGTTGCCAGAACATGCGGGTCTGTTGATTCATGCGCAGTCGGGGGCGGATGATCTGTTTGCGCTGACCACCGACGAATTGGCCGCCTGATGGCCGACACGAAACCTGTGGGCCTGCGCTATCCTTGGGATACGCCGCCCGCCCACGACGAAGCGATCGAGGTCGCCCCAGGCGTTCTTTGGCTGCGGTTGCCGCTGCCGATGAAGCTGGACCATGTGAATGTCTATGCTTTTGACGAAGGTGATAGCTGGACCATAATCGACACCGGTTTTTCGTCCAAGAAGACCAAGGCAATCTGGACCGACCTGATTGCAGGCCCGCTTGGGGGCAAGCCGGTTTCGCGGGTGGTCGTGACCCACCACCACCCTGATCACATCGGGTTGGCGGGTTGGTTCCAGACCGAACACGGGGCCGAACTGGTCACTACACGCACAGCATGGCTGACGGCGCGTATGCTAACCTTGGACGCGCAAGAGGCCCCGGCCGCAGAAACACTGGCATTTTACAAGATGTCGGGTATGGACCGCGACCTGTACGACAAACGTGCATCCGAGCGACCCTTCAACTTTGCCGATATTGTTGATCCGCTGCCCTTGGGGTTTACCCGCATCAAACAAGACGATCAGATTACCATCGGTGGGCGCGTATTCGACGTGCATGTGGGCAATGGCCACGCCCCCGAACATGCGACTTTCTGGAGCAGGGATGACAATCTGGTCATTGCTGGCGACCAGATTTTGTCGTCGATCAGCCCGAATGTTGGTGTCTATGCGACTGAACCCATGGCTGATCCGATTGGTGAATGGTTGGAAGCCTGCGAACGTCTGGCCCCGATGGGCCGCGAGGATCATCTGGTCTTGGGCGGGCATAAGCTGCCGTTCACGGGGCTGCCCACCCGCATGCGCCAGTTGATCGACAACCATCACGGCGCACTGAAACGTTTGATCAAGTATATCGACACGCCAAAGTCGGCCTCCGAATGTTTTCCCACCTTGTTCAAGCGTAAGATTGGTGAGGGGGAGTATGGCCTAGCCTTGGTCGAGGCGGTCGCACATCTAAGTCATCTGTATCAAACCGGGCTTGCGACACGTGAATTGCGGGCGGAAGATGGTGCTTGGGTGTATCAGGCAACGGAACAAGCCAATGGATGAACTTATCAGAACCGCAGCGGAGGCCGCAGAAGCCGACGTTTTGCCACGCCTGCACGAGGTTCATTCCGACCCCACGCAGCGCAATGCTGACCAGCAAGCGGTGCCAAAGGGAATCACAGATACACCCGCCTCCAAGAAATCTCCGGCACAATGGGCGTATGAACGTGTGGTTTTGTACCTCAAGAACTTTGAGGAACAGCTGGACGCTGACCACGAGGTCGCAATGGGTTTCACGGGCGGCGATGCAGGTGTTTTGCGGATCGAAGGGATGGGGTACTTCGACCCCGATATTGTCACGTTTTACGGGCAAGATGGCGGTGGGGGCCGCATGCAATTGGTACAGCATGTCAGCCAGCTGAACGTCGCCTTGCGTGCTTTGCCAAAGACCAAAAGCGAAAAGCCGGCGAATCGGATCGGGTTTCGACTGATTGAGGATATCGAGGCTGATGCAGCCAAGACGCAGGCAAAAAACACGTAAGATCGTGTGCGTTGACATCGTGACATGCCTGCGCGAATGCGATAACCACGTTTTCAAATTGGAACGAAAACCAAGTTAGAGGATTGCACAGATGGCCAAACATGAACACGGCTCCATGGATACCACGTCTCAGGAAAAGACCTTTGACAGCTTCATGAACTGGGTCAAATGGTCCGCAATTGTGATCATCGGTATTCTTGTCTTTATGGCGATCTTCGCCCGCTAAGACGTTTCGAACTTATCTATCAGGACTATATCATGCGTATTTGGATGGCATTGGCCTGCGTCGCTACTCTTGCGGCTTGTGCAAACGATACGGGTATCGACCATTCGCAGGCCGAAGTCGCAGCCGCAGCTTATTCGATGCCGGGGCCGAAATACCTGACGTTGATGACGATGGTCAACAACCGGTCGGGCAGTGGCGGTCACACCGCTTTGGTGATCAATGGGTCGCAGCAGGTGATCTTTGATCCGGCAGGCTCGTTCCGCGATCCGCGAGTGGTCGAGCGGGGCGACGTATTATACGGGATGTCGCCAAAATGGCTACAGGCGTATAAATCTGCGCATGCCCGCAGCACATTCCACGTCATCAGCCAGACAGTCCCGGTCACCGATGCCCAGGCTGAAAAGTTATTGAATCTGGTGATGGCAAACGGGCAGGTGCCCGGTGCCTATTGCACTCGTTCGACGTCGTCATTGCTGTCGCAAGTGCCCGGCTTTGAGGGGATCAGCACAACGTTCTATCCCGTAAAACTGTCAGAGCAATTTGCCAGCCTGCCGAACGCAACCATCGCGAAGTACTATGAAAACGATGATGGTGATGTGATCGATGCGGTGCGGGCTGGCCAGTTATCCCAGCAGCAACAATAGTCCGTACAGCGTAGCGGCCCCACTAATAATCGCCAGCAGTACGTTCTTTGTAAGAACTCCGACGGTTAAAGCGACAACCGCAGCAGTAAAGCGCGCGGGGTCAAACTGACCGCCTGTGGCAGCAGGAGCAATGACCTGTGGGGCCACCAACGCGGGCAGGATCGCCACCGCCGTATAGCGCAAGTGACGCAACAGCCATGCGGGCATCTCGCGGTCGCCCACCAATCCGGTAAAGACAAAGCGCAAGCCAAAGCTGCCGATGCCAAGGCCGATAATTACGATCCAAAGGGTTCCTTTGTCGATCATCCTGCCATCCTCTCTGCGCGGCGAACCAGCCATACTTCGGTCTGGGCCCCTGCGATCATACCGGCCAAACCCGCCAAGATCAGACCCAAAGAATAAGGCACGGTTGCTGTCGCAAGCGCTGCAGCCGACGCGACAAGGGCTGCGACCACATGTGCGGGCGTACGGAACATCGGTGCGATCATTGCCAGAAAAGTGATGGGAAGCGCAAAATCCAACGCCCAACTGTCCGGGATCTGGGCACCCAGCACCGCTCCTACCAGTGTGAACAGATACCAAAGCGGCACGATGGGCGTTACGCAGCCAAAGAAATAAGACATCCGTTGGGGGATCGTCATGTCCGGCTCTTTTTCATATTGCGCCATCGAGCAGACATAGGATTGGTCAACCGTCAGATAAGCCGCCAAAGCGCGTTGCCAAAGGGGGGCCGCGCCAATGTAGGGCGTCAAAGATGCGGAATACATCGCCATGCGCAGGTTCACTGCAAGGGCCGACGCCAGCATAATCGCTGTCGGTGCATGTTCCTGCATCAGTTGAAGCGCGGTAAATTGCGCGGCACCCGCAATCACGACAACTGAGAAAGCCAGTGTTTCGAACACGCTGAGGCCTGCCTCGGTCGCGAGAATGCCGAACAAGGATGAAAACGGAATGATCACCAAAACAAAGGGTGCTGCATCGGCCAGGCCCTTGCGGAAGGCCGATTTCGTGGTGGTGATGGCCATGCTTTACCCCTAGGTTACCCGCATATCCTTAGCCGCCGTCCGAAGGGGATGCAATTGTCTGCAAACACTGACACCGACGCCTATCTGATCGCCCCGCAACCGGGGGCTGCTCGCCTGACCCGCGCCGTAAAAGGGCGGGATCACACAGGGGCGGAATTGACCATCAAGGTTGTCGAAGAGCGCCCGCTGACGATTTTTCTGAATTCACAGGAAATTGTTACTGCGATGACCATCGGCGACTATCCTGAATATCTGGCGCTAGGGTTTCTACGCAATCAGGGCATGTTGCGCGACGGCGAGGAAATCACCCGCGTTGACTATGACGAAGACCTAGAGGTTGTCGTGGTCCGCACCGCCCGCAAGACCGATTACGAAGACAAGATGCGCAAGAAGACCCGAACCAGCGGCTGCGCTGTTGGCACGGTATTTGGTGATATGATGGAAGGGCTGGAGGGCGTTAGCCTACCCGCGACACCGGTGCATACCTCGTGGCTTTACCGCCTGAGCGCGCAAATAAACCGTACGCCCAGCCTGTATCTTGAGGCGGGGGCCATCCATGGGACCATTCTGTGCCAAGGAGACAAGCCATTGGTCTATATGGAAGATGTCGGGCGTCACAACGCAGTCGACAAGATTGCAGGCTGGATGCTGTCTGAAAATGTACGTGCGGACGACAAGATCCTTTATACCACGGGGCGTCTGACCTCGGAGATGGTGATCAAGACCGCGATGATGGGTATACCGGTGCTGGCATCGCGATCCGGTTTCACCGCATGGGGCGTCGAGATTGCGAACCAAGTGGGGCTGACGTTGATTGGTCGGATGAAGGGCAAACGCTTTATCTGCCTTGCTGGCGAAGACCGTCTTGTGCGTGACGCTGACCCCGATTTGATTGTGGATGAGCCGAAACGCGCAGGTCGAAAGGGATCAGAATGAAACAACCACTTGGCGTCATTCTGGCAGGCGGGCAAGCCACGCGCATGGGCGGCGGAGATAAGGGATTGTTGATGCTTGGCGGCCGAACATTGCTGTCCCATGTGGTAGAGCGACTTTCTCCTCAAGTCGCTGAGCTGGCGTTAAATGCCAATGGCGATGCCACCCGGTTTGACGCCCTTAATTTGCCGGTCCTGCCCGACAGTATCGATGGGTTTGTTGGCCCCTTGGCGGGGGTTCTTGCAGGGATGGATTGGGCTGCTGTGCGGGGGGCGGATACGATTGTGACTGCCGCTGCGGACACGCCGTTTTTTCCCGGCGATTTGGTGCCACGGCTGCTGCTGGAAAGCGAGGGAATGACCCATCCGCTGGTTCTCGCGTCAACGCCTGATGCAACACGGGGCACTGCCCGCCACCCGACATTTGGCCTTTGGCCCGTTGCCTTGCGCGATGATCTGCGTGCCGCGCTGAACGGCGGGCTGCGCAAGGTGGTCATGTGGACCCAGCAGCATCAGGGCCGCGAAGCGCTGTTCCCGCACGAGGCAGCGTTTTTCAACGTCAACACACCAGATGACCTGAAAAAAGCCGAAGGCATGCTATGAGGGTTTACGGCGTCACAGGGTGGAAAAATGCGGGCAAGACCGGTCTGATGGAAAGGCTGGTCGCCGAGATTACAAACCGTGGCTTTAGCGTGTCGACGGTGAAACATGCCCACCACTCGTTCGAGGTGGACCATCCGGGCAAGGACAGCCATCGGCACCGCGTCGCCGGAGCCCGCGAGGTTTTGCTGGCTTCGCGTAATCGGGTCGCGTTGATGCAGGAGTTGCGCGACGAGGACGAACCCACATTGGAAACACTGCTGGCTCGGTTAAGCCCTGTCGATCTGGTATTGATCGAAGGCTATAAGCGCGACGTGCACCCCAAGATAGAGGCGCATCGGGCCGAGACGGGAAACGCATTGATCGCGCCGGGTGACGCGACAATCAGGGCTGTGGCCAGCGACACACCTTTGACGTTGGACCGGCCGGTGTTTGATTTGAATGACACAGCAGCGATTGTGGATTTCATCTTGGCCGAGGTCGGGCTTTGACGGCGTTCGACACAATTGTGATGATTGACTGGTCGGGCGGCAACGATACCGGCGCACGCCCCCGCAAGGATGCGATTTGGGCAGGGATCAATCGTGAGGGTCAAACCCTAGATCCAGTTTATTTGCGCAACAGGATCGTGGCCGAAGCGTGGATTGCCGATCTGATAAAGGCCGAGACCGAGGCTGACCGCCGCGTCATGATCGGGTTCGACTTTCCGTTTGGCTACCCCGCCGGTTTTGCCGAGGCTTTGACCGGCGATAGTGATCCGCTGACACTTTGGGACTGGTTTGAGGCGCGGATCAAGGACACGCCTAAATCTAACAACCGTTTTGATCTGGCAGGAGAGCTGAACCTAGGACTTGGTGATGGGCGTGGCCCATTTTGGGCCAATGAATTGCCCAAGCGTGACGTTCCCGGACTGCCGCGTACAAAGGCCGAGTATGCGAATCCATTTCCGGAAGAACGCCAATCGGAAACCCAAGCCAAGGGCGCGTTCACCTGTTGGCAATTGGCCGGAGCAGGTGCCGTGGGTTCGCAGGTGTTCATGGGCCTGCCAGTACTGTCGCGACTTCGAAACCGGTTTCAGGGCCAGATCAGCGTTTGGCCGTTCGAACCGCTGAACACGCCAGTTACGTTCATTGAGATCTGGCCCCCGCTCACGGTTGGCGCAGCGCCGGAGGGGATGATCAAGGACGCGTGGCAAGTGCAGGAAATCGCAAGGCAGGTCAGCGGATTGTCTGACGCTGCTCTGGCAGAAATACTTGATGTGACCGCCGCCGAAGAAGGCTGGATTTTCGGACTTGGTTTTGAGGACTGCATGATGGCGGCACCGCCCCTGCGCAACGATTGTTTTGCCCTGCCACCCGGCGTGCATTGGACGCCGGTGGACGAGGCGCTGTCGTTGCTGCGTTCAAGATTATCGCGCGTCGTCTCGGTTGAAACAATTGGTCTTGGGGATGCGTTGGGGCGTGTTGTGGCGCAAGACGTGATCGCAAAACGCGCGAACCCGCCACTGCCCAACACAGCCGTTGATGGCTATGGTTTTGCAGGTGGGCGTGGCGACGGACCGCATCGACTGCCTTTAGCCGTTGGTCGGGCGGCTGCTGGGGATGCGCCAGGGATTGTGCCTGAAGGGCAGGCAATCCGTATCCTGACCGGGGCTGCCTTGCCTGCAGGCGTTGAAACGGTGGTGTTGCAAGAGGACGTCAGGATAGAATCCGGCACAGTGCATTTCAACGGTCCGATTAAAGCAGGGGCAAACACCCGCCAAGCGGGCGAGGACATAACACAAGGCCAAGTGACCACAGCTGCGGGGCGGCGTGTAACGGCAGCCGATCTGGCGCTGATGGCGGCGACAGGAAATGCCACGCTCAGCGTGTATCGGCCTTTGCGCGTTGGCGTGATTTCGACTGGCGACGAGATTGTACAACCCGGCGAGGTCGCAGCGGATGGGCAGATTTACGACGCGAACCGGCCAATGCTTTTGGCGCTGATCGCCCAGTTCGGGCATCACGCTGTCGATCTGGGTCATGTGGGCGATGACCGCGCGGCTTTATGCGCTCGACTGGATGATGCCCAAGGTCGGGTGGATGCGATTTTGACCAGCGGCGGCGCGTCGGCTGGGGACGAAGATCACGTTTCAGCCCTGCTGGAAGAAGCTGGTGCCTTGTCGCTTTGGCGGATTGCGGTCAAGCCGGGGCGGCCCTTGGCCCTTGGCATGTGGCAAGGCATGCCCGTGTTTGGTTTGCCCGGCAACCCGGTCGCAGCAATGATCTGCACCTTGATCTTTGCACGGCCAGCGTTGTCAGTGATGTCAGGGCAGGAATGGACCACGCCTCAAGGTTTCAATGTGCCAGCGGCGTTTGAAAAGCGCAAGAAACCGGGCCGACGCGAATTTTTGCGCGCCCGATTACGTGACGGTCAGGTCGAGGTGTTCGCATCCGAAGGGTCTGGCCGGATCAGCGGGCTAAGCTGGGCAGAAGGGTTGGTCGAACTGCCAGACGCAGCGGTGCACGTGCGCCCCGGCGATCTGGTGCGGTTCATCCCCTACGGATCATTCGGAATTTAGGAAATCAAGGCAATAGCCCTAGTCAAAGGTGCCTGCGACACGGCCGAGCAGCATGAACGCACGTGCCGTGCGTGTTTCGGCAAGCGCAGAAATTTCACCATCGGATGCCTGTGCTTCGAAACCGGCGAATGCGCGGTCAAAGCGACGCAAGAAATGGTGGGCTGCATCCCGAAAGATCGGATCCTGCTTCATCCGCGCGTTGGTTAGCGCAAGGGAAGAGCGATCACGCACGCCGCCAAGGGCCGCAATTGTGCGTCCGCGGGCCCCCTGTGCAAATTCGCGCCAGACTTCGGGGCGGGCACGGTCAGGGCGCAAGTCGTCCATGTAGATGCCATCGTGGCTTAGCAGGGTCAGCACGTCTTGGGCGGCCTGCACTAATTGCGACGCACTGCGGTCTTTCAAGGCTTTTCGAAGGGCAGCGAAACCTTCCGTGTCTTCTGCCGTTTCGGGGAAATTCAGCGCGCGAATGAAATCGTCGTGTGACAGGGCGGGGGCCATATCGCTGGCTTGCGTCCCAAGAGCGAGGATAGCTTGGTCATCCGAAAGAACCGGCACCGGTGCAGGGGCTGCGGCACGCGGCGCTGAATCGCGACGCGTATGAAACGTTGCTAGCGCCGTCTCGGTTTTGCGGGCGGCGGCGGCGATTTCGTCCAGTTTGCGGTTAACCGAGGCGTCTGCCTCAAAGGTCTTGCCTTGCTGCTGGGCAATATAGGCTTGGCGAATGGCGTCAATTGCGGCCTGCAAACGCTGGCTTTCTTCGCGCATGACGCGGCTGGCCCTTGCGGCTGTGGCCGCGACCCAAATCATCGCAACGGGCATGAATATCGCCAGCATGGTCATTAGAAATCTCAGACCGCTATCCGCCGCATCGGGTGCCGATTCAGAGGGTTGCGCCAAAAAGAAAATGGCAGAGCCCAAAAGCCAAAGCGCACTTAGCGCGATGGCAATAATTTCGATGCTGGAAATACCTTTATCGTTTGGACGCGAGTAGATGCCAAAAGGGGTCGAGCGCGCAGGTTGGCGCTGCGGTTTCGGCCGTGGAGATTTGGCAGGCACATTTTCGGTCATGCTGGAAACCTTAGATCAAGCGTAAATGATCTTGAGAACCTCATACGATTTTTCACCCCCCGGTGTGCGCACTGCAACGCTGTCGCCTTCTTCTTTGCCGATCAGCGCACGGGCAATAGGGGATTTGATGTTCAAAAGACCTTTTTCAATGTTGGCCTCGTATTCACCAACAATCTGATAGGTTTTTTCTTCTTCGGTGTCTTCGTCTACCAATGTGACCTTGGCACCGAACTTGATTGTACCGGACATTTTTGACGGATCAATCACGTCGGCCAGCGAAATCGCGCCTTCCAACTCTTTCACGCGTCCTTCAATAAAGGACTGCTTTTCCTTGGCAGAATGGTATTCGGCGTTTTCGGACAGATCACCATGCTCGCGCGCTTCGGCAATCGCCTTGATGATTGCAGGACGTTCAACCGTCTTAAGATGCTTTAGTTCAATTTCCAAAGCAGTGTGACCGGCGCGGGTCATCGGGATTTTTTCCATTGGGTCGTCCACGCAATGAGGGTCACAGCCCCAGACCAAGCCTGAGGGTGCAACCGATTTGAATTGGTTCTTACCTGACCCAAAGTAGAGGCCGATTGCAAGAGGCGAGTGTTCGGGACCTTGCTAAACTCTGCCGATAGGCATTTGATGAAATTCAGTGTGCCGCCGACATGCCTAGTACGCAGCAAGACGAAAGATTATGACGATACGGACCTAAAATAGGTACGAAACTGTCGCGACTTTCATTTTAACGTTGTGTCGCGATTGCAAAGCAAGTCGCGCTGGTTTAGCCAAATCCAAACCCATTTTCTGCCCGAAGAGGAGCCCCAAATGGCCGAAGTTGAACGCGAAACAATGGAATATGACGTCGTTATTGTTGGCGCTGGTCCTGCGGGCCTGTCTGCCGCGATCCGTTTGAAACAGCTTGATGCTGACTGCAACGTAGTCGTGCTGGAAAAGGGGTCCGAAGTCGGGGCGCATATCCTGTCCGGTGCTGTGTTGGATCCGATCGGTCTGGACGCTTTGATGCCTGACTGGAGAGAAAAAGGCGCGCCGATCAAGGTCGAGGTCAAGGAAGACAACTTTTACATGCTGGGCGAAGCGGGCAAAATTCGCGTGCCTAACTTTCCCATGCCGCCGCTGATGAACAACCACGGCAACTATATTGTATCGATGGGGAACGTTTGCCGCTGGATGGCCGAACAGGCCGAAGAACTGGGCGTCGAGGTTTTCCCCGGCATGTCCTGTTCCGAACTGGTGTATGGCGAGAACGGCGAGATCAAAGGTGTTGTTGCTGGTGAATTCGGAATTAACTCTGATGGCACCAAGGGCGACAGCTATGAGCCGGGTATGGAGCTGCACGGCAAGTACGTCTTCCTGTCCGAAGGCGTGCGCGGCAGCTTGTCAAAGCAGGTGATCGCGAAATACGATCTGGAGGCTGGCAAAGAGCCGCAGAAATACGGCCTTGGCATGAAAGAAATCTGGGAAATCGACCCGGCCAAGCACAAAGAAGGCACTGTGACCCACACGATGGGCTGGCCTTTGAACAAGAATGCGGGTGGCGGTTCGTTCATTTATCACATTGAAAACAATCAGGTCTATGTCGGCTTTGTTGTGCACTTGGGTTATAAGAATCCGCATGTATTCCCTTACATGGAATTCCAGCGGTTCAAACATCACCCCATGGTTGCCGAGCTGCTGAAAGGCGGCAAGCGCGTTGCATATGGCGCGCGGGCGATCACCGAAGGTGGTTACCAGTCGATGCCCAAGATGGTCGCACCCGGTGTGGCGCTGCTGGGTTGTTCTGTCGGCATGGTCAACGTCCCGCGGATCAAGGGTAACCACAACGCGATGCTGTCCGGCAAAGCTGCAGCCGAGGCGGCATTTGACGCCATCCAAGCGGGCCGATCCGGTGACGAGTTGACCGCCTATGAAGAAGACGTGCGCGGCGGCGAGATCGGCAAGGACCTGAAGAAAGTCCGCAATGTCAAACCACTGTGGAGCAAATACGGCCTGATGACATCGCTTGCGGTGGGCGGCTTTGACATGTGGACCAACACATTGGGCTTTTCCCTGCTTGGTACACTTGGCCACGGGAAATCCGATGCCGAAGCGACCGAGAAAGCCGCCGATCACAAAAAGATCGACTATCCAAAGCCCGATGGAAAGTTGAGCTTTGACCGCCTGACCAACGTTGCGTTTTCATTCACGAACCACGATGAAAACCAACCTGCACACCTAAAGCTGATAGACCCGTCCATACCGGTGAAGGTCAACTTGCCAGTCTATGCAGGCCCTTCCGCGCGGTACTGCCCCGCAGGTGTATACGAATTCGTTGAGGAAGAGGGCAAGGACCCCCGGTTCGTGATCAACTTCCAAAACTGCGTGCATTGCAAAACCTGCGATATCAAAGACCCGTCGCAGAATATCGTTTGGACCACGCCGCAGGGCGGTGACGGGCCGAATTATCCGAATATGTAAACGATGCTTTTACGAAAACATGAAAAGGCGTGCTGCGGCGCGCCTTTTTTCGTTATAGAACGGGCAGATTACTGCTCACGGTCGCGTGCTTGGGGGGCGGGGTGCCATTGCGCTTGGGGGTGAACCTGATAGCGTTAATACAAACAAGATAAGGCCTGCACATATGATCCGTAACCTGTTGTTTTCTGCCAGTGTCATCGCTCTTGGAGTGACGAGTGCGCTGCCCGTTGGCGCGCAATCAGTGTCGGGTGCGTATCTGGCCGGGCGTCACGCCGCCGTGCGCAGCGATTTTGCAGAGGCCGCTGAATACTATGGCCGGGCGCTGGCGCGCGACAGCATGAACAATGAACTGCTGGAAAGCACGATCCTTGCCAATCTATCCTTGGGCAATATCGCCAAGGCGGTTCCGCTGGCCAAAGTTTTAGCTGCGAAAAATCAGAATTCGCAAGTTGCTTATTTGGTGACTACCGCAGACATGGCGCAGCAGGGCAACTATGACGGATTGTTGGCACAAGCAGGCGACGAGGCCGGTATAGGTCCGTGGGTCGATGGTTTGGTCAAGGCGTGGTCATACGTTGGCAAAGGAGACATGACGCAAGCTGTCGCTAAATTTGACGCGTTAAGCCAAGAGGCCGGAATGCAAGGGTTTGTGATGTATCACAAAGCGCTGGCGCTGGCATCGGTAGGGGATTTTGAAGGGGCCGAGGACATCTTTGCCTCCAACAAGGCCGGGGTCGCCGGACAAACGCGCCGCGGAGTGATCGCACGGGCCGAAATTCTAGGGCAGCTGGACCGCAAGGATCAGGCGCTTGACCTGCTAAAATCCAGCTTTAGCGGGATTGCTGATCCCGAACTCCAAGCGCTTAACCAGGCGCTTGAAGGCGATGAGGCGATCAAATTTACGCAAATCGACGACGCCAAAGCCGGCATTGCCGAGGTGTTTTTTACCTTTGCAGCGGTTTTGCGCAGTGAATCCGCAGGTGACTACTATGTGCTGCTGTACGCACGGATCGCGCAATATTTGAACCCGAACCACATTGACGCATTGCTGCTTACAGCAGACCTGCTTGAAACTCTTGGGCAATATGACCTCGCGATTGGCGAGCTTGCAAATGTACCTGCCAATAATCCGGCCTATCATGCGGCAGAATTAGGCCGTGCTGCCGCCTTGCGTCGATCCGGTCGACCCGAACAGGCTATCGAGGTTTTGCAGCAACTGACCCGCAGCCATGGTGGATTGCCGTCGGTCCATTCAGCCCTAGGCGATGCGCTACGTGCTGAAGATAAATTCAAAGCCGCAATCGAATCTTATGATAAAGCGATTGAACTGACCGTAGAAACGAACCCGCAGCGGTGGGTGCTTTTCTATGCCCGCGGCATTTCAGAGGAACGCGCTGGCGATCTGGACAAGGCTGAGGCGGACTTCCGGTCGGCGCTGGCGATCAATCCGGACCAGCCGCAGGTGTTAAACTATCTGGGGTATTCGCTTGTCGAACAGGGCCGCAATCTGGACGAAGCGCTGAATATGATTGAACGCGCTGTTGGGGCCAGCCCGGGATCGGGATACATTGTCGATTCACTCGGCTGGGTCTTGTATCGCCTTGGTCGCTACGAAGAAGCGGTTTCGCAGATGGAGCGGGCAGTGGAGCTGGTTGCCATCGATCCGGTGGTGAACGACCATTTGGGCGATGTCTATTGGGCTGTCGGTCGCGAACGCGAGGCTGAATTCCAGTGGCGCCGGGCGCTGTCGTTTGTGGACCCCGAAGATGCTGACAGCGAAGCAGACCCTGACCGGATGCGCCGAAAGCTTGAGGTCGGGTTGGATGCTGTCCTTAAGGAAGAGGGTGCCGCACCTTTGGTCAAGGTGACGGCAGACTGATGCGCACGAACAGCGCGGCGCTTGGTTTGGCCAGTTCGGTGCCAGCCTGGGTCAAGGTTAACCTGACATTGCATGTAACAGGGCAGCGCGCCGACGGATATCACCTGCTGGACAGTCTGGTGGTCCGTGCGGCAGTGGGCGACATGATTAGTGTCGCACCATCAGATGAACTCGAATTATTTATCGACGGTCCCTACGCGAATGCTGCGCCACTCGATGACCGGAATCTTGTCATCCGCGCCGCACGGCTGTTGGATGAAGGCGGTACACGTGGTGCGCGTCTGCATTTGACCAAGGTGCTGCCAGCAGCAGCGGGCATTGGCGGCGGATCAGCGGATGCTGCAACGGCCCTAAAGCTGCTGAGCCAACATTGGCGTTTGCCGATCCCTGCGGATGTTACCCTATTGGGCGCTGATGTGCCCGTGTGTCTGCATGACACCCCTCAGCGGATGCGCGGCGTAGGTGAAACGCTGACCAAAGTTGGAACACTCCCGCCGTGTTGGCTGGTGCTGGTCAATCCGAACAAATCGGTCTCAACGCCAGATGTATTCAGTAGACTGAGGTCGAAAGAGAACCCACCGATGCCCGACACGCTTCCCGTTTTTGACACCTCACAGGCTTTTGCCGCTTGGCTGGGTCTGCAGCGCAATGACCTCGAGGCACCTGCGCTGGAGATTGTTCCCGAAATCGCGGCGTGCCTTGGGGCGCTTGACGATGCGCTTTTGGCACGGATGTCAGGGTCTGGCGCAACCTGCTTTGGCCTCTATGGGACCGAGGATGCAGCAAACCATGCGGCCGCGCGGATTGACCGAGCGCACCCCGATTGGTGGGTCGCTGCCGCAGAGGTTATTAGTTAATTCGCGCCACAACATAATCCGCAAGGTCGTGCAGCATTTCACGAAGCTCGTGATCGGGAAGCGCGTGCAAGGCAGCCTTTGCCTGGGCAGCCCATTCCAACGCATCCGACTTGGTCGCGTTTAGCGTGTCATGCTTGTTCAGCAGGGCTAGGGCGTGATCCAAATCACCATCCTCCTGACGCCCCTTTTCGATTGTGCGGATCCAAAATGCGTGTTCCTCGGCATCAGATTTTGCGATGGCCTTGATCACGGGTAGCGTCAGTTTCTTTTCGCGGAAGTCGTCGCCAATGTTTTTGCCTGTGGCCTGTGCATCGCCTTGATAATCCAGCAGATCATCGACGATCTGAAATGCAATCCCCAACGCATCCCCATAGTCATACAGCGCCTTGATCTGGGCGGCTGGAGCACCAGCGATCACGCCGCCAACCTCGGTCGCGGCGGAAAACAGTGCGGCCGTCTTGCCGCGTACGACCTTTAGATACACAGATTCGTCAGTGGCAAGGTTCTGCGCCGCCGTCAGTTGCAGGACTTCGCCTTCCGCAATAGTTGCCGATGCATTGGACAAGATCGCCAACACGCGCATGTTGTTCGTCTCGGTCATCAATTGAAAACTGCGTGCAAACAGATAGTCGCCAACCAGCACAGACGACTTATTGTCCCACAGCAGGTTCGCCGTGGGGCGTCCGCGCCGCTGGCCGCTTTCGTCGACTACATCATCATGTAGCAACGTTGCGGTATGGATAAACTCAACCGTGGCGGCAAGATGCACGTGATAGGGACCACCATAGCCGCAGATATGGGCCGCAGCCAAAGTCAGCATCGGGCGCAAACGTTTGCCGCCAGCCTCGACAAGATGTGCCGTGACTTCGGGGATGCGGGGCGCATGTTCGGATGCCATACGGTCGCGGATCAGGTCATTCACAGCCATCATATCGGCGGCAAGATAGCTAGCCATACGGTCATGTGGTTTTTGACTTATGTCCATCTTCATTTACATGACCCCCTCTGAAAGGCTCGACAATCTTGGGCGATTGCACTTACATCTCTGTTATGAAGGAACTTTTGCGCACAACTGACCCGACGATCATCGCTTTTGCCAGCGCCCTTCTTCAGGGCGAGGATATAGACTGCTTTCCATTGGACGTAAATATGAGCGTGCTTGAAGGCGGTATTGGAATATTTCCCCGTAGGTTGATGGTTCATGAGGATAAACACAGCGCCGCCCTGCGGGTTTTGCGCGACAACGACATCCCAACCGGACTGCCAGACTGACCCCGTGCACAGTTTTGACCCTGATGATCTGACCCATGATGCCTTTCTGGGGGGCAAGCTGCACCTGTGGCAGCCCCGCAAGGGGTACAGGGCTGGAGTTGACCCTGTTTTGTTGGCTGCGACGGTGCCTGCGCAGGCCGGACAGCGAGTGTTGGAATTGGGTTGTGGGGTCGGTGCGGCGTCCTTGTGTCTGGGCGCGCGGGTATCCGGGCTGACCCTGACCGGGGTCGAGGTGCAGCCCGCCTATGCCAAGCTCGCCCGCCGCAACCATACCGCGTTCGAGGTCTTCGAAGCTGATCTTTCTGCGATGCCGTTGACGCTGCGGCAGCGTCAATTTGACCACGTGCTGGCGAACCCCCCGTATTTTGATCGTGGGGCCTCTATTGCGTCCTTGGACAGCGCCCGTGAAACTGCAATGGGTGAACAGACCCCGCTGGCCAAATGGGTCGAGATTGCGGCCAAGCGGTTGGCCCCGAAAGGGCAGGCGCATTTCATTCACCGCGCTGAGCGGCTTCCTGATCTGATCCGCGCCTTGCCGCATGATATGGGCAGCATCGAGGTGCTGCCGATCGCCCCCCGTACGGGTCGCATGGCCGAATTGATTATCTTGCGGGCGCGCAAAAGCGGGCGCGGGGCGTTTCGACTGTGTGCTCCGATGATCATGCACGAAGGCGCTGTGCATGTAGCGGATGGGGACAGCTATGTGCCTGCGATCCGCGCGGTGCTGCGCGACGGTGCCGCGCTGCCGTTTTAGGCATTAACCGGCCGATCTTTAAACTTGTTGGGAGATTTGCTGCGCTGCCGCGTGACAGGTGAATCCTTTCGTGGTTCACTCAAGCTACGCAACATTCAAAAAAAGGAGAGTTAAGTGGCATTTGACGCGCATCTTGAAGCTTTGAAACGGAAACATTCGGCGGTGAGCGACGCTGTAGAAAAGGCACAGCGGTCCCCGGGCATCGACGATCTGAAGGTTGCGACGATGAAAAAGAAAAAGCTTCGACTGAAGGAAGAGATTACCAGACTGTCCGCTTAAGATTTTAAGCTAGACTTACCATAGCTGGCGCGCGCTGCAAAAAGAGCGCCGCCAGTGATCAGCGCAGCCGCCCAAAACAAGACAGGTTTGGCAGGCGTGACACGTGAAACCACCAAAATAAGCGTTGATAGCAAAGGGGCCAAATAAGAGCTGGTGCCCAATAGTTGAATATCGCCGCGTTTAACCCCGACATCCCAAACATAAAAGGCCAACCCGACAGGTCCCAGGCCCAGTCCTGCGATGCTGGCCCAGCCGATTGCTGTTGCGGGCAAAATTGTCTCTTCGAACAGCAGATGCAGGGGCAGGGACAGCGCCGCTGTGCCCAGACAGAACACCACGACGCTTGCCGTTGGTGCCGTGCCGATACGACGCGACATCAACGAATAGCCCGACCATGTCAGGGCGCAGCAGATCGCAAGTAGATACCCCGGCAGGTACTGCGACTGGAAGCCGCCCGACCCGTTCGAGATAATGAGCGCTGCTCCTGCAAAGCCCAGGGCCGCGCCAATTATATGCCCCCTGCGTAAGATCTCACCGGGTAACAGGCCAGAAAAAACAACGATCAACAAAGGCCAAAGATACGCGATTAATCCAGCCTCGGCTGCGGGGGCGAGACGGAGGGCCGAAAAATATAATGCGTGATACCCGAAAAGACCTGCAATCCCAAAAATATAGATTCGCAGTGGTACCGTTCGGAGGGTGCCAAGGGTACCGGTTGCAATGCACCAAAACAGCCCCAACACGCCACCGACCAAAAAACACAAAGTATTCAAAAGCAGAGGCGGTGTAGGTGCAGTGCCGACAGTGAAAAGGGCAAGTAGCGACCATAAAAGAACCGCGACAAACCCAACCAATGTGGCGCGCGACCGCGTCATACGGGATGTCTGGAAATGATTCGAATGCTGTCAGCGATGTCCGATGTTTTGTCAATTTCGCGCATGATCCATTCCTTAAACGCCACGATTTGTGGGCGATCTTGTGCCGCCTTTGGGCAAAGAAACCAGAACCGCGCACCTGTCGCAAGCGCTGCGTTGTAGGGGGCTAAAAGACGCCCTTCGGCGAGATCCTTGATTACCAACGCCCGTCTGCCCAAGACGACGCCTGCACCGGACAACGCGGCATCGGTTGCATGATCTGCCTGCGAAAAGTGGGGGCCTTGCATGGTGGGTGCTGCAAGCCCCATGGCGGTAAACCAGCTATCCCAATTCGTCGGCGGGTCTAGAAATGCGATCGATTCGTCGATGATCAAAGGCGCATCTCGCAGGCTGTCTGGCGTAGGATATCGCTTTGCCATTTCGGGTGTCATGACCGGTGTTACCCACTCCTCAGCTAGGGGGAGGGCGTAAAGTTCAGGATCAACCGAAGTACCAAATCGGATCGCCACATCAATATTGTCACGAGCAAAGTCCATCTGACGCAGCGACGCTGAAAATCTCAGTTCAATCTCGGGATGAGTTTGCGCGAAGTCGTAAAACCGTGGGGCCAGCCATTTGGCCGTAAACGCGGGGCCTGCGGTTACTGTTAGTGACTGGTGGTCTTGGGTGCGTTGGGCGGCCCGCCATGCGGCGGCCAGCGTTTGAAACCCGTCTGTGGCACCCGGGGCAAGGGCGGTCCCTGCCTCAGTCAATTCTACTGCGCGATTGAGACGCCGGAAAAGCGGCGCGCCGAAATGCGCCTCAAGGGATTTGATTTGGAAACTAAGCGCAGCAGGTGTGACGTTCAACTCCGCTGCAGCTGATGCAAACGAAAGGTGTCTTGCGGCAGCTTCAAATGCTCGCAATGCGGTCAGTGGGGGCAGTCTTTCAGACATGTCAGTTAAGTAATTCTTGTTCGAGCTAAAGAAAGTCTCGTTTGTGCAGATGTTCTTATAGGCCCATCTTAGGCACAGAATAGAAATACTTGATAGATGGAATATGAAAATGATCGAAGCAACAACAAGCCGTGCCGCCCGAAATGCTATGGAAGAGGCCCATCGCGCACGGGCGCGTGCAACGCATGAATTTTGGGAATGGCTGTTTGGTTCGGCAAAGCGCGCTCGCCGAACTGTAAAATAGAGACGAAAGGCCAATGCTTTTCAGCACTGGCCTTTCGCAAATTAGGTGGCGGTCAGATCAGACGAGGTACTGCGCGCCATTCGCCGAGATCGTGGAGCCATTGATGAATCCGGCATCATCCGCAACCAGAAACAGAACCGCGCGTGCAATTTCTTCTGGTTCGCCCAGACGACCTGTCGGGATTTGCGCAACAATCGAATCGCGCACTTTTTCAGGTACGGCCATGACCATGTCAGTGGCGATATAGCCCGGGCAAATAGCATTGGCCGTGATGTTTGCACGTGCGCCTTCCTGTGCGAGGGATTTCACGATGCCCAGATCGCCGGCTTTGGTCGCGGCATAGTTGACCTGCGCAAATTGGCCCTTTTGACCGTTGATTGAGCTGATAACCACGATACGTCCAAATTTGCGTTCACGCATGCCGGGCCAGATCGGGTGAATTGTGTTGAACACGCCCGTCAGGTTGGTGTTGACGACCTCGTGCCATTGATCTGGAGTCATTTTGTGGAAAGGCGCGTCTCGCGTGATGCCTGCGTTGGCAACAATAACTTCAACTGGGCCAAGATCTGATTCGACCTTTGCAATCCCGGCCTTGGAACCGTCGTAATCTGCGACGTTCCATTTATAGGTCTTGATACCGGTACTTTCAGTAAATTTTGCAGCGGCCTCATCGTTGCCCGCGTAAGTGGCGGCGACGGTATAGCCGGCGTCCTTGAGTGCTGTTGAAATGGCGGCGCCAATTCCACGGCTACCTCCGGTCACAAGTGCGACACGTGACATGGTGATCCTCTCCCTTAAGGCAACGTTATTTCGTTTTTGATAACAGTTGCGCAATTTTATTACGTCAGAAATAGATAAGACAGGACTTGTGGTATTTGCAACCGCTTTGGCCGCGTTTTTTGGCAAATGATTTCATAGAAATGTGCACGGCGCACCAAAATGCGCCGTGCGTGGTCTGCTTATGGGCGCTCAAGGCACATTGCGACGCCCATGCCGCCGCCGATGCATAGGGTTGCAAGACCCTTCTTCGCACCGCGACGCTGCATTTCAAACAACAGCGTGTTCAGGATCCGCGCACCAGAAGCACCGATTGGGTGACCGATCGCAATCGCGCCACCGTTGACGTTCACGATCTCAGGGTCCCAACCCATCTCTTTGTTCACGGCGCAAGCCTGTGCGGCAAAAGCCTCGTTCGCTTCGACCAAATCCAGATCTTCGGGCTTCCAACCCGCTTTTTCCAGTGCTTTGCGGGACGCATAAATTGGCCCGGCACCCATGATGGTCGGGTCAAGGCCAACAGTCGCATAGGATGCGATGCGCGCAAGTGGCGTGATGCCACGCTTTTCAGCGTTGTCGGCCGACATCAGCAATGCACCGGCAGCACCATCGTTCAGGCCCGACGCGTTAGCCGCTGTGACCGAACCATCTTTGGTGAAGGCAGGGCGCAGCTTTTGCATCGCTTCCATGGTCGCGCCGTGGCGGATGTATTCGTCGCTATCTACAACCGTTTCACCTTTGCGGGTTTTGATTGTGTAGGCCACGATCTCATCCGCGAATTTGCCAGCTTTTTGCGCGGCCTCGGCCTTGTTTTGGGAACGAACCGCGAATTCGTCCTGTGCATCGCGGCTGATTTGCCATTTCTCAGCAACATTTTCTGCTGTTTGACCCATGTGATAACCGTTGAAGGCGTCCCAAAGGCCGTCTTTGATCATAGTATCTATGAACTGCAGGTCGCCCATTTTCTGGCCCGGGCGCAGATTCTGTGCATGGGGGCTCATCGACATGTTTTCTTGACCACCAGCAGCCACGATATCGGCGTCGCCCAGTTGAATGTGCTGCGCGGCCAATGCTACGGCACGCAAGCCTGAACCACACACCTGATTGATCGACCAAGCTGCAGATTCGATTGGCAATCCAGCGTTGACATGTGCCTGACGTGCAGGGTTCTGCCCCTGCGCAGCTGTCAAAACCTGACCCAGAATAGTTTCAGAAACCTCTGACGCATCAATACCTGCGCGCGCGACGATCTCTTTCAGGACCGCAGCGCCCATATCGTGGGCAGGTGTATTTGCAAAAGATCCGTTAAAGCTACCCACGGCTGTGCGTGCTGCGGATGCGATGACAACATTCGTCATGTGTATTCCCTTAGGTTATTGACCGACGGGTTTCTTATCGCGATGCATTCGCGATCCCCTAGTCTTCTGGGGACCGCACATATCGCATCGCGGCACATGCGGCAATCTCGACGTATGGCCTATCCGGATTTACGGTTCTCTGGCTTGGTGTCCCAATAGGGCCGGGTGGTTGGTCCACCGAACAGATATCCCTGCTGGCAATCGACCCCCGCCTCGCGCAGTACCTCGCAATCTTCTTTATTTTCAACCTGTTCGGCTACTGTCACCATGTCAAAGTTCTCAGCAATCGACACCATTACAGTGATCAGCGCACGGTTTTCGGGGTTCAGTGCGATGCCGCGCGTAAATTGACCGTCGATTTTCAGGATGTCGAAGTAGAGATCTTTGAAGTAGCGGATCGCAGTATACCCCGACCCAAAGTTGTCGAGCGCAAAGCACACGCCCTTGTCTTGCATGCGTTTCATAAAGTCTGCGACAAGTTCGGGCATCAACATAGCTGATTGTTCGCTGATCTCGAGAATCAGGCGCTCGCCAATAGTCTCGTCACGTGAGATCCAGCGGTTCATCATGGTTGTCCAAGCTTTGAACCCGATCGAACGCGCGGACATATTAATTGAGATGCGCAATTCGGGATTGCCTTGCAGTGCCATCATGCCGGCTCGCAAAGAAAGAACGTCAATCTGGCGGCCAAGCTGGGTGGTTTCAACGACTGGCATGAATTCCCGTGCCGGTATGACGCGGCCCGTTGGGTCCAGCACACGGATAAGTCCCTCGTAAAAGGCGACTTTCCCAGTGGTAACATCCCGTATAATTGGTTGATACGCCATCAATGTCTGTTTGTGATCAACGGCGTCTTGGACCATTGATATGGTGGATTTGTCACGTTGCGCGACGGCGTAGTCTAGCGGGTTGTCCCCACCCTCGGGGAGGTTGGCGAAGCGATGTTTGGACCGCTGTTGCACGTGGCAGATTCCTTATGACCCGAAGTGTGCTGCGTTAATGCATGATATTTCGCTAAGCGCGGGTTAAACGTCGAATGAGAGACTATTTTTAGATTTGAGAGACACGCGGGCAGTGCCGGCGTTGAAAGGGTGACTATGCAACGCTGCAATTGGGCCGGTCCGGAACAGATTTATCTTGATTATCATGATACTGACTGGGGAGTGCCGGAATATGACAGCCGTGCGCTTTGGGAAAAGCTTGTTCTTGACGGGTTTCAGGCGGGCCTGAGCTGGATCACAATCCTTAAAAAACGAGAGAATTTTCGAGAGGCCTTCGCAGGGTTTGATCCAAATGTGATCGCCGAGTGGGGAACCGCGGAAGTGGAGGATCTGCTCCAAAACACTGGCATCATCCGCCACCGGGGAAAGATCGAAGCGACAATTACGAACGCCCGCGTTTGGCAAAAAATCGAGGAACGCGAAGGGTTTGATAGCTATCTGTGGAAATACGTAGGTGGGGCACCTTTGCAAAACCGTTTTGCCACCCAAGCGGATGTGCCGCCCTCAACGCCATTGTCCGCGCAGATCTCAAAAGACCTTAAGAAAGAGGGCTTCAAATTTTGTGGTCCAACAATCGTTTATGCGTTCATGGAAGCCGTGGGCATGGTGAATGATCACATTGTCACCTGCCATCGGCATGATCTGGTCGCGTCAATGACGCGGACTTAGTGCGCCGTTTGGAGCGCGCTATTTCGCTTTTCTGGCTTGGGCAAATGACAGCAGTTTCTTGCTGCTTTCATCCCATAGATGCAGGCGCGCGTTAGCAAAGCTCTCCCGCAGCGTAAGGGTGTTGATCTGCGCCAAGGCGGTATGATCTCGTAGTACCTCAGGCAAGCGGTAAAAGGGGATCCGGCTGTACAGATGGTGAACATGATGGATGCCGATGTTTGCGCTAAGCCATTGCAGCGGCGCGGGAAGTTTATAATGGGAACTGCCGTTCAGCGCGGCTTCGTGAATGTCCCAGGTGGGGTCGACGTCCCACAGGGTCGTTTCGAACTGGTGCTGAACATAGAACAACCAAACGCCAGCGGTCGCTGCCAAAAGCGTCGTTGGCAAGAAGATCAGCAAGATCGGTTTGATTCCGCCAAAGTAAAAAACAACCGATAGGGCGACGAGAATCGCTGCGTTGGTGCACATCGCGCTGACCCAATACCGTGCATGCTTGGTGAGACCCATGGGAACCCGCTGTTGGATAAAGAACAGATATAGCGGGCCCAGACCGAACAGCACCAACGGATGGCGGTAGAGACGGTAGTACAGCCGTTTCTTTGGGGTCAGTGCGCGATATTCGGCCACTGTCAGGGTGTCGATGTCGCCAATGCCGCGGCGTGTCAGATTGCCTGATGTGCTGTGGTGCATCGAATGTGAACGCTTCCACACATCATAGGGGGTCAAGGTCAGAACACCCAAAACCCGGCCCAACCAGTCGCTTAGTGACCGATTTGAATAAAAAGCATAGTGCCCGCAATCGTGCTGGATCGCAAACAAGCGCAGCAAAAAAGCTGCGTTGCAGGCAGAAATTGCGAGCGTTAGCCAAGGGTTGATGGACAATGAAACCCACGCCAGCGACCACAAAGCAATGAACGGCACCACCGTCACGGCAAGTTCAAATGTGCTTCTTACAGCATTCGGATCACGGTATGTCGATAGGACCTTGATCCAGTCGCGTGCCGATGTCGCGCTCGCTGTTTGCCCAAAAGCGTTGGAATTGTCGTTCATATGCCTGCTTTTCTTATTTTTTACCCGTCGCCTTGATAAACGAATGCGCCGTTTAGACAACGCATAAAAAATTGGCGGCCCCAAGAGGGCTTTCCTTGAACGCTGTGCAGGCGTGTTAGTAGTTTCATTTGCGACGCAAGCCGCGTACCGGAACAAGGTTGGTCGCAGACTTACTAACAGAATCGTTAATGCATCCTTAAATTTGATGGGAAAGCGACATTTCGGTGTGCGAGTCCCTTTCTCTCTATATTCAGGCTTCTCGCATTGACTCCGCGCTAAACCCTCGTATAAGCGCGGCTTCATTGGTGTTGGTGGACCCTGCAAAGGGATTCCTGTCGGGCTTTATGCCAGAGGACAACGCCCTTTACCGTCCGCAAGGGCCTTATGAAGGAGAACAGCCGTGACTAAACGCACCGCTGCCAAGCACAAAATTGACCGCCGCATGGGCGAAAACATCTGGGGCCGTCCAAAATCCCCAGTAAACCGTCGTGAATATGGCCCCGGTCAGCACGGTCAGCGCCGTAAGGGCAAGATTTCCGACTTTGGTATCCAGTTGCGCGCCAAGCAGAAGCTCAAGGGCTACTACGGCGACCTGACCGAAAAGCAGTTCCGCCGTATTTACGGTGAAGCCGAGCGTGTAAAAGGCGATACAGGTGAAAACCTGATTGGTCTGCTCGAGCGTCGCTTGGACGCGGTCGTGTACCGTGCCAAGTTCGTTGCAACCGTATTTGCCGCACGCCAGTTCGTGAATCACGGCCACGTCAAAGTTAACGGCAAGAAGGTTAACATTCCTTCCTACCGCGTAAAAGAAGGCGACGTGATCGAAGTACGTGATCGTTCAAAGCAGATGGCAGCATTGCTGGAAGCCACTCAACTGCCAGAGCGTGACGTTCCTGACTACATGGATGTAGATCACTCCAAGATGGCGGCGACATTCGTGCGCACCCCAACTCTGGGCGATGTACCTTACCCTGTCGTGATGGAACCAAACCTCGTAGTCGAATTCTACGCGAAGAACTAAGGTTCCTCGCACATCTATTGCCAAGGGGCCGCGCTGGAGAAATCCGGCGCGGCCCTTTTCTGTTTGATCAGGGGTCTTGCGTGGGGCATATGCCAAGTGGCGCAGGGCTGACATCACAGGTGGCGCTGGTTACGGCACGGGTCTATGGTCCGCCCGACAGGAGATTTTACAGATGACTACCGCAATTCGCCCGCAACCCGGCATCATGGACATTGACCTTTACCAGGGTGGGGCGTCCCATGTGGACGGGCTTGAAAACGTGATCAAGCTTAGCTCGAATGAGAACCCGCTGGGTCCATCTGATGCCGCGATCAAAGCATTTCGCGATGCGTCTTATGATTTGCACCGGTATCCATCGTCGGATCACAGCCGTTTGCGCAATGCCATAGCCAACGTGCATGGACTGGACGCGGACCGCATCATTTGCGGGGCGGGATCGGACGAGATCATCGCATTTTTATGTCAGGCGTATTCGGGTGAGGGTACAGAGGTGCTGCACACCGAGCACGGCTTTGGCATGTACCGCATTTCCGCTCTGGCGAACGGCGCAACGCCTGTTGAGGTCAAGGAAAACGAACGCGTCACAGATGTGGATGCATTGCTGGCGGGATGTACCAATAAAACGCGGCTGGTTTTTATTGCCAATCCCAACAACCCGACGGGCACGATGATCGGTCTAAGCGAGATTGAGCGGCTGGCGAAAGGTATTCCCAAGAAGGCGATTTTGGTTCTAGACGGTGCCTATGCCGAGTATGTCGAAGGATACGATGGTGGTGCTGCTTTGGTTGATGCACATGAGAACATCGTCATGACGCGGACGTTTTCCAAGCTTTATGGCTTGGGTGGTCTGCGGATCGGCTGGGGCTATGGGCCTGCACACATTATCGATGTGCTGAACCGCGTTCGGGGACCATTCAACTTGGCCCAAGCCGGGTTAAACGCTGCTGAGGCCGCTATAAAAGATGTTGCCTATGCCGAACATTGTCGTGTTGAGAACGCGCGTTGGAGAAGCTGGATGGCTGATGCCCTGGCTGAAATCGGCGTGCCGTCTGACGTATCCTGCGCGAACTTTATTCTGGCGCGGTTCAAGTCCCGCACCGAGGCCGAGGCCTGCGATGAGTACCTAAAAACGCAAGGGCTGATCGTGCGCCGCGTTGCAGGCTATAAACTGCCGACTTGTCTGCGGATCACTGTCGGCGACGAAAGTGCGTGCCGCCGTGTTGTTCATGCCATCCGACAGTTTAAGGGCGATTGATATGCCTGTGATTTACGAAAAAGTGGCCCTGATCGGGTTGGGTTTGATCGCGTCCTCAATGTTTTGGGGAATGAAGCGGGCAGGGCTGGCTGGAACTGTATCCGGCTTTGCACGCAGCGCCGAAACGCGTGATGCCGCGCGGGAGATTGGCCTGTGCGACGAGGTTTGCGATTCGATAGCTAAGGCAGTCAAAGACGCTGACTTGGTCGTGCTTTGTGTTCCAGTGGGCGTTATGGGATCTGTCGCGGCCGAAATGGCCGGGTTTCTAAAGCCCGGCTGCACGGTCACGGATGTGGGGTCGGTCAAGGCCGACGTGATCGCACAAGTCGGGCCTTTGCTGCCCGAAGGCGTGCATTTTATTCCAGCACATCCGTTGGCGGGGACCGAACATTCTGGCCCGCGCAGTGGCTTTGCCGAACTTTTTGACAACCGTTGGTGTCTGTTGGTGCCGGTTCCCGATACAAATCCGGATGCTCTCGCGCGGTTGCGAAATCTTTGGGAAGGGCTGGGTGCCAATGTCGAGGAAATGGATGCAGAGCATCATGACCTCGTTTTGGCCGTGACCAGCCATGCACCGCATTTGATTGCTTATACGATGGTGGGCGTGGCCGATGATCTGCGCCGCGTGACGGACAGCGAAGTTATCAAATATTCGGCTGCCGGATTTCGGGATTTTACGCGGATTGCTGCCTCGGACCCGACCATGTGGCGCGATGTGTTTCTGACCAACAAGGACGCAACGCTCGAGATTTTAGGGCGGTTTACCGAAGAGCTTTTCGCCCTTCAACGTGCCATCCGCACCGGTGACGGCGATCATCTGCACGCCTATTTCACCCGGACCCGCGCGATCAGGCGTGGTATCATTGAGGCCGGCCAAGATACGGACGCCCCGAACTTTGGGCGTCAACCGGCCAAGAAATGATCCGTCTGACATTGATATGTCTTTTATTGTCCGGCGCGGCTAATGCGGTGCCGGACACCTCGTTGCGCCCCATGCAACGTAGCAAAGCGGTGGTGCTGAACCCGTCTGGCACCATCACGCCGCCGCCACGCAGTGAAGCAGGTGAAACGGCAGCCAAGCGCGACAACGGCATCGGGTCATCCGTGCGGCCGTTGTCGCGCAGCCGCAAGCTTGAGAAAAAGGCAAAGGCGCGTCGCACATTGCTGGCAAAAGGCGCTGTCTGCGGGGATAGATCTATCCAAGGTAAAGCGATTGGACACGTCAAACCCAAGCTCAAGGGATGTGGCGTGGAAGATGCGGTTAAGGTCCAATCAGTCGCCGGTGTTCGTCTAAGTAGGGCCGCCGTGATGGATTGCGTCACCGCTAAATCTCTCAAGAAATGGGTCGAAGGAACGGCCAAGCCGGCCTTTGCCAAAAAGGGAGGCTTGCGTGGGTCGCGGGTCGCGGCGCATTACGCCTGCCGGACGCGGAACAACAAACCCCGGGGCAAAATTTCTGAGCACGGGCGCGGTCGGGCTATCGATATTTCAGCGTTCCAGCTTTCTAACGGAGCCGAGGTCTCGGTGCTGAAAGGGTGGACTGCGGCGTCCAACAAGAAGGCGTTGCGTCGCGTGCATAAAGGCGCATGTGGGCCGTTCGGAACCGTTTTGGGCCCGAACGCTGATCGCTTTCACAAAGACCACTTTCACTTGGACACGGCGCGTTACCGGAGTGGTTCTTACTGTCGGTAATCCTAGCGAAGAATAATGCGAGGTGCGAGGCCCAGCGGAATGAACCCCATCGACATCCGTCCGTCCTGAAGGTTGATGGTCAAATCCAGCCCGGTCGTTTGGCCTGTCATTTGCGCCAATCCCTTCAGCATTTGTTCTGCCTGTGGGCGCATATTTGGCGGCAGATATCCCGCAGTTTCGACCATATTCAGAATTTCAGGCCAGTTTTTGACCTTTACCGACAGGGGCCCGCTGACCAAGCCTTCTTCATCCACGGTCAGATCGCCAGTGGCCAATATCTCTACTTCGCCCCAAATAAATTGCGCCAGCTTCAGATTTATGACGCGGGGCTGCGGACGCCTATGCTCCAACGCGCGGCGATCCCAGACGCGATCAAATGTGACGGTCAGTTCAGCGGCAAAAATATCAAATGCGTTTGGCCAGACATCGGGAAGACCCAAAAAGGTGCGGGGCAGGGTGCCGGGGGTCAAATTGCCAGCGTTCACTCTTAGGTCATAAACCGGTGTTTCCGCCGTCTGCTGCACCATCGTCAGATCAATCGCATCTGCGGCGACAATGCTGCCAACGGCCGTGTCCAGCAACCATGCGCCGCCTGTCAAACCAAGGCTTTCCAGTTGCAGCGACGTGCCGGGCCGAAGTCGCAGATCGGCAACAGCCCGTTCAGCTGTCAGATCTGCGCGCAGTTCGGGGCTGGCGAGTGTGATTGGCGTATTAGGCAAGGCGACCGTAACATAACCGGGCCAAAATTTAGGCGCGGATATGTCCAGATGGTCCATGTTGGCGGCAACGCCTGTGCCCGGATCTGCAATCGCAATATCATCTAGCCGGGTATGCAGCCGCATCGGAAAACCTTGCATTCTCATGCTGCCAACATTGGCCTGCCAACCCAGAGTGCGCTGTGCCTCAAGCCATTTCGAGATGCCGCGCTGCATGCCTGCAGACGCGACAACCCACCACCCACACCATACTACCACGACAACAATTACAATTCCGACCAGCTTGCCCATAGCGACAAAAACCTTTTTAACACACAGATAAACCCGCCTTAACGCTGCGGGAGACAAAGGACCAGTGTGATGGAAATGTGGGTGTTCGGGTACGGTAGTTTGCTGTGGAAACCGGGGTTTGACGTGGCAGAAAGCGTCGTTGGTCGCTTGCCGGGATATGCCCGGTCGTTTTGCATGCGCTCGATCCATCATCGCGGAACGGTCGAACGCCCGGGGTTGGTCCTTGCGCTGGATGCGATGATTGGCACGGCGTGCGACGGAATTGCGCTGCGCGTGATGTCGGGGCAGGAGGGGCAAACGCTTGAATACCTGCGGGAACGCGAGTTGATTTCCTCTGCCTACGTTGAGAAAAACCTGGATGTGCAACTGACTGACGGGCGCGCGGTCAATGCGTTGGTTTATGTGATCGATGCGGATCATGACCAGTACTGCGGTGGTCTGCCTTTAGAAGATCAGGCGCAGATTATCTCAAGTGCGGTAGGCGGAATGGGGCCAAACACCGAATATCTGTTCAACACGGCAAGTCATCTTTCGCAAATCGGTCTGCATGACCCTTCGCTTGAGTGGTTGCACGATCGTGTGAAAATGCTTTGTGCATAAATCCATGGCATAAGTGCCGGACTTGGGTGTAAGGTGCCACAATAGAAGCACAAAAGTGTCAGGATTGACGAGGCATGGCGCAGTCAGACCGAGAGTCTAAATTACAGTTTTCCCAGCCGGTACGGCAGATTACATTGATGCTGATCGCCCTCGGGCTGACCGGGATTGGGGCCTTTCTGGCACTGCCCAGCGTGTTGCCGATCTTTGCCGCGAACCCCTATCTAAACGGCGTGATCATCATCGTTTTCTTCATCGGCGTGATTGCGTGTTTTTATCAGGTATTGCAGCTGATCGGGTCCGTGCGCTGGATCGAAAACTTTGCGTCTGATGCCCCCGATCCCGAGACTGTAGCACCGCAATTGCTGGCTCCGCTTGCATCCTTGCTGCGCACCCGTGGCGCACGGATGCAGGTGAACGCGTCGTCGACCAGATCAATTCTGGATTCGGTCGCGACGCGCATCGACGAGGCGCGCGAAATCACACGCTACCTTGTTAATATGCTGATTTTCCTTGGCCTTTTAGGTACGTTCTATGGCCTTGCGACAACTGTGCCAGCGGTGGTTGAAACCATCCGCAGTCTCGCCCCGCAAGAAGGCGACGGTAGCACAGACATGTTTGCGCGGTTGATGACAGGTCTCGAATCCCAACTTGGCGGGATGGGCGTTGCGTTTGGATCGTCCTTGCTGGGGTTGGCGGGGTCGCTGGTCGTGGGTCTGCTTGAGCTTTTTGCAGGGCACGGTCAAAACCGGTTTTACCAAGAGCTAGAGGACTGGCTTAGCTCAATCACTCGCATCGGCTTTTCCGCTGGGGAAGACGGGTCGCAGGACCATGGTGCGGTTGCCGGTGTGCTGGACCACATCACGGAACAGATGGACACATTCAGGCAGCTGATGGGCCAATCCACAGAAAGCCAAACCGCCCTGTATGCACGTCTGGGTACTCTTGCCACAGCGGTTGAGGCATTGACCGCACGCAGTGGACAGGGCGAGGCGTCAAACCTCAGTCTTGACCGGATCGCCAAAGGCCAAGAACGCATGATCGCGGCATTAGAAGGTCAAGAGACCGACGATCAGGTTGATGCCGAGAGCCGGATGCGGCTGCGGTCGATTGATGTGCAGATGCTACGGATACTCGAGGAAATTTCGGCTGGGCGACAAGAAACGATGGCTGAGTTGCGAAAAGATATCTCGTTGCTTGCCAAAGCATTGTCAGCCCCGCGGACATCGGAGCCCCGCCGGATGCGCACACCTGAAAAGCCAGAGCCCGAGGACAGCTAGACATGGCGCTTTCCCGACGTTCAGGATCACGGTTTCAATCCTCCATCTGGCCCGGTTTTGTTGATGCCATGACCGGACTATTGCTGGTGCTGATGTTCGTTTTGACCATCTTTATGGTGCTGCAAGCAGTGCAAACCCAAAAAATCAACGGGCAGGAAGACGAACTAAATTCATTGTCAGGAGAGGTCGCAGCACTTGCGCAGGCCCTTGGGATGGAACGGCAAACCAGCGCCGATCTTGAGGCGCGCGTGGGCGCGTTAAATATTTCGCTTACTTCGGCACGGGACCAAGCCGCTGAACAGGCTTCGCTTATTGCTTCGCTCACCGCAGCGGGCGAAGCGCAGGCCGCCCAGCTTGAGAATGCTCAGGCGCAGATCACCGATTTCGAAGCGCAAGTCGCAACCTTGTTGTCGCAACGCGATGATGCGCAAGCGCGAGTTACGTCGCTAGAGGGAGAACAGGCTGATTTGCTCAGTGCGCAAGATGCGTTGAATCTGGCCTTGGCACAGGCGCGGTCAGAAACCGATGCGCAAGCCGAAGCTGCTCGGCTTGCTGCTGCACGCCGCGATGCGTTGGACGCCTTAGTTGCGGATTTGCGTGCCCGCAACGCCGACACGCAGTCGCAATTGACCGCCGCCCAGCAAGCCGCTGATACGGCACTGTCGCAGGCAGAAGAAGATCGTCTGGCCGAAGCTGCTGCAGCGGAGTTGCTGCGTGCAAGGTTGGAAGACGCAGATGCAGAATTGACAGCGATGACCCTTGCACTAGAGGCCCAACGCAAGGATGCGGAAGATACGCTGACGCTGCTGGCTGCCGCACGTGCGGCAAAGGCCGAGCTGGACGCCCAACTGGATGCATCCGAGGCCGCGCGGCAAGCCGCATTGGCGCAGGCCGACAAACAGATGACCGACGCTGAAAAGCAGGCCGCACTTTTGGCGATGGCCCAATCCGCCTTGGCTGGAGAGCAAGAAATCAGCACCGAAGCGCAGCGCCAGACCGAGTTGCTGAACCAGCAGGTGGCATCTTTGCGCGGGCAATTGGGCGAATTGCAGTCTCTGCTGGATGATGCGGTTGCGCGGGATGTCGCGACACAAGTGCAGCTCCAATCGCTCGGTTCCGATCTGAACACTGCATTGGCCCGCGTTGCGGCCGAAGAACGTCGCCGTGCGGAGCTGGAAGCGGCCGAGCGCAAACGCCTTGAGGCTAAAACGAAAGATCTTGAGCAATACCGGTCGGAGTTCTTTGGAAGGCTGCGCGATCTGTTGGGTAATCAGGAAGGCATCAGGATCGAAGGCGACCGTTTTGTCTTTTCCTCCGAAGTGTTGTTCCCGACCGGGGCCGCGAGGCTGTCAACGGACGGGCAGGGTGAAATCGCCAAAGTCGCTGGTATTTTGCGCAATATCGCCTCGGAAATACCGCCGGAGATTGACTGGGTGATCCGGGTGGATGGGCATACTGATAATCAGCCCTTGTCTGGTCTGGGGCAGTTCGAGGACAACTGGGAGCTAAGCCAGGCGCGGGCGCTGTCGGTGGTCAAATATATGATCGACTTTTTGGGAATCGCACCTGACCGCCTTGCTGCCAACGGGTTCGGAGAATTCCAGCCTGTCGCGGTCGGTGACAGCGAAGAAGCGCGCGCACAAAACCGGAGGATCGAGCTGAAATTTACCGAGAGGTAGCTCTATTCGATTTCGATCTGAACAGTCTTTTGACTTAGTATCTGAGGCCCTCGGATCAGGGTCACGGTGCCGGTATAACTGCCGGTCGTCCAAACCTTGCCCCGCCGCTTTTTCCCAATCGCCCGAAAAGACTGCGCCTGTGTCTTGGTTAAAGCCACGTCATCCGCGATGACCATTCCGTCGGGGCCGGAAATCGACAGGGTCATAATGTCATTCGGTTGGCTGCCGAACATATAGCCCCAAATCACTAGAGCGGGGGCGTCGGACGACAGGACCTGCGCATCGGCGGTGCCCGATTTGATGTCGTCGAATGTTGGGACGGTCTGCGCGAACCCGGCCCCGATCAGGCCGCCGGCACGATATGCGGGAGCGTCTTGCCAAAGGGTACTGTCACCGGGTGTTGCACAAGTTGTCGTGCCATCCGGATCGAAGGGATCGATGACCTTGCCATCCTTTCGCACAGAAAGATGAACATGTGGAAACGCGGCCTTGCCCGATTGACCAACAAAGCCAAGTTCCTGGCCTTGCAACACTTGCTGGCCCGACTTGACGACCACGGACCCCTTTTTCAGGTGGCAATACTGGGTTTCCCAACCTTCGCCGTGGTCAATGACAATCCCGTTCCCGCATTCACGACCAGCGATGGCATCGGCAACATCATCGGAATAGCTGACATCGTCCATCCCGTCGCGCACGCCTTTTACCCGCCCTGCGGCGCTGGCCAGCACACGGACGTTGCGGGCAAGTTCACTACGGTTAGGAAGTGCGAAATCTGTTCCCTTGTGTCCGTTATAGGTGAGGGTGGAACAGGCAAAATCTGATGCCGTTGGGGAGGGATCACTGTCGACATATTGCTGGATATAACAGTCGGTTGTTAGATCGCAGTCAATGGGGGATGAAATTGAAAAACCCTCCGCCAGCGCGGAGCTGGCAAAGGGCAGGGCGAGGATAAATACCGCGCCGTTTAGCTTCATTCGGCGGTTAAAAGGGGCGGTTTGTTCCCGGTCAGTTTTGGGTTTTCTGTCCCCAGAATTGTAATGTCCAGTTCGCCTTTTTTCACGCCAACCTTGACGACACCACCTTTGGCCAGTTTGCCGAACAGCAATTCTTCGGCCAACGGCTTTTTGATGTACTCTTGGATCACTCGGCCCAAAGGACGCGCGCCCATTTTTGCATCATAGCCTTTGTCTGCCAGCCATTCAGCGGCTTTGGTAGATAGTTCAATCGTCACGTTGCGGTCCATCAGTTGCGCTTCAAGCTGAAGAACAAACTTTTCGACTACCTGCATGATGACTTCTTTCGGCAGTGGCGCAAAGCTGATCACGGCGTCCAAACGGTTGCGGAACTCTGGCGTGAACGTGCGTTCAATCGCTGCGGTGTCCTCCCCGGTGCGGCGATCACGGCCAAAGCCGATCGCCTCTTTGGCTTGCTCGGACGCACCTGCGTTCGAGGTCATGATCAACACGACATTACGGAAATCCACCGTCCTGCCGTTGTGGTCGGTCAGCTTGCCGTGATCCATCACCTGCAACAGAATGTTGTAGACGTCGGGGTGGGCCTTTTCCATTTCGTCCAGCAGCAGCACACAATGCGGGTGCTGGTCGACGCCATCGGTCAACATGCCGCCCTGATCGAATCCGACATAGCCGGGAGGGGCACCAATCAAGCGCGAGACTGCATGCTTTTCCATGTACTCGGACATGTCAAAGCGCAGCAGTTCCACACCAAGCGTGTCAGCCAGTTGCTTGGCGACCTCGGTTTTACCGACGCCTGTCGGACCTGCAAACAGGTAGTTGCCGATGGGCTTCTCCGGTTCGCGCAGACCGGCGCGGGCCAGCTTGATTGCGGAGGCCAGCGCATCGATCGCCTTATCCTGACCAAACACAACACGCTTCAGCGATGCCTCAAGATCCTTGAGGACAACAACATCGTCCTTCGACACGTTCTTTGGCGGAATACGCGCGATTTTGGCAACCACGGCTTCGACCTCTTTCGTGCCAATCGTCTTGCGCCGCTTTGAGGCGGACAAAAGATGCTGTGCGGCACCCGCTTCATCGATCACGTCAATGGCAGAGTCCGGCAGTTTGCGGTCGTTGATATAGCGGTGAGCCAGCTCAACAGAGCTCCGGATCGCATCGGCGGTATATTTGACCGAGTGGTGATCTTCGAAGTACGGCTTGATGCCGCGCAAGATTTTTACCGCATCTTCGACGGACGGCTCGTTCACGTCGATCTTTTGGAAACGACGGGCCAAGGCACGGTCTTTTTCAAAGTGCTGACGGAATTCTTTGTACGTCGTTGAGCCCATGGTGCGCAGTTTGCCGCCTGCCAACGCAGGTTTCAGCAAGTTGGACGCATCCATCGCGCCGCCGGAAGTCGCACCGGCACCGATGACTGTATGAATTTCATCGATGAACAAAACGGCGTTCTTGTGCGCTTCCAATTCGGTCACGACGGCCTTCAGGCGTTCCTCGAAATCACCGCGATAGCGCGTGCCTGCGAGCAAAGCACCCATGTCGAGCGAATAGATTGTGGTTTCTGCAAGCACCTCGGGCGTTTCACCAGCAACGATCTTGCGGGCCAGACCTTCGGCGATGGCTGTTTTACCCACACCGGGATCGCCCACCAAAAGCGGGTTATTCTTGCGGCGGCGGCACAGCACCTGAATGCAGCGTTCCACTTCGGCATCGCGGCCGATCAGCGGGTCGATATCGCCTTCACGCGATTTCGCGTTAAGATCGACGCAGTATTTCTCGAGCGCGGTCTCCTTCTTATCACCATCGGTGACGCCTTGGGTCTCTTCCTCGTGCTCGGGTGCGCCGGATACGGACCGCGGTTCACCGAATGCAGGGTCTTTGGCAACGCCATGTGCAATGAAGTTCACCGCATCATAGCGTGTCATATCCTGTTCCTGCAGGAAGTAGGCGGCGTTGCTTTCGCGTTCAGCAAAGATGGCAACCAGCACGTTCGCGCCGGTCACTTCGGTGCGACCGGACGATTGCACATGGATCGCGGCACGTTGAATCACCCGCTGGAAAGCGGCCGTTGGGACGGCTTCCGACCCATCGACATCGGTGACTAAATTGCTCAGGTCGTCGTCGACGAACTCAATCAAAGTATCGCGCAATTCAGTCATGTTGACCGAGCACGCCTGCATCACTTGAACCGCATCGGGTTCATCAATCAGGGCCAAAAGCAAATGCTCAAGCGTTGCAAATTCGTGTTTGCGCGCGTTTGCAAGCGCCAAGGCGGCGTGGATGGCTTGTTCTAAAGTAGACGAGAATGAAGGCACTGGCGTGCTCCTTTTCGATCTGTGTCGGTTTGGTGTCCCGGAATGGGGCGCGCCGCAGCCGAACATGGCCTCATAGTATTAGAGTTTGGTTGATCATAGCAAAGCTTCAAGGCTTTTTTACAATAATATCGTCACATTTATCGTGAACGACATATTTTTCACCATGATTGCGGCGTTCAGAAGCGATCTTTGCGCGCGCGTATTTCGGCAAACACATCTGTGTCGGTGGCGTTTTCCATTCCCAACTGCGCGCGAATGCCGGGGTCGGCGGGGCGCAGAAACGGATTGGTTTGAAGTTCCGTTGAAAGCGTCGAGGGCACCGTCGGCACACCATCCTTGCGCGCCTGATCGATCTCTCTTGAACGAGATATAAGGGCCGGATTGTCAGGATCAACCGTCCGGGCAAATTTTGCGTTAGATTGAGTGTACTCGTGCCCCGAGCAAACTGTCGTGTCATGGGGAAGTTTCATCAGCTTTTGCATGCTGCCCCACATCTGCGCGGGCGTGCCCTCAAACAAGCGGCCACAGCCAAGCGCCATCAAGCTGTCAGCAGTAAAGACGCATTTTGCGTCGGGTACATATAGTGCGATATGGCCCACGGTATGCCCTGATACATCCATTACCTGAACGTTATGGCCTGCGAAATGAAATGTCTCACCGTCCACCACCGCGTGATCCAGCGGGGGCAATCGGTGGGCGTCGGCCTTGGCACCGAGAATGCGTGCGGGGTGTTCGGAGGTCAGCTCAGACACCCCTTGGATGTGGTCAGGGTGGTGATGGGTTAGCCAGATTTCAGACAGTGTCCAGTCCAGTTCTTTCAATTTGGCCGAGATGGGAGCTGCCTCGGGTACGTCGATCAGGGCGACGTCGCCAGTTTCTTGGTCATGCAGCAAGAAGGCATAGTTGTCCGACAGGCAGGGAATGGTCACAAGGTCTAATGGCATATTGGGGGCTCCTGTCGCTTTGTGTTGGGATTAATACTAATCCCCACACAAAGAGTGGCAAGGCCATAACGTATGGTCGGTCGACTAGGCCGCGCCCGTTGCATCTTGCGCGAAATCAAAAGGGTGCCTGTATGTGCCTTTTGAATACGAAAGGTTCGGGCTAAGGTCCGATCACCCGTTTAGACAAAAGGCCGATCCCATGCATCTTGACGTACAAGATCTGCGCAACTTCTATTATCGCAGCGCGCTAGGTCGGGCAGCGCAGTTTTCGCTGCGCAGCCGTATGCTTGAGCTTTGGCCCGAAGCAAAAGGCCAGACGGTCGTCGGTTTTGGCTTTGCCGCGCCTTTGCTGCGTCCCTATTTGGCGGATTCACGCAGGGTGATGACCCTGATGCCGGGACCGCAGGGGGTGATGCCTTGGCCTGCCGGAAAGCCAAATACATCCGTCCTGACCGAAGAAACGCTATGGCCGATCGAGACAGGACATGTAGACAAGCTGGTTTTGCTGCACGGCCTCGAGACATCGGACAGGCAAGGTGACCTGCTTGAGGAATGCTGGCGGGTATTGGGGCCTGGGGGCAGGGCGCTGTTTATCGTGCCCAACCGGGCGGGGCTGTGGGCGCGGCGTGACATCACGCCATTTGGCTATGGCCGACCTTACTCACTTAGCCAGCTAGAGGCGCAATTGCGCAAACATCAGTTTTTGCCTGAACGGCAATTGGGTGCGCTATACCAAATGCCGTCCCCACGTCGGGTTTGGATGCGGTCAGGAAAGCTGTTCGAGAAAGTGGGCCGCCACGTGCCCACTATGATAGCTGGCGGCGCATTCATGGTTGAAGTGACGAAACTGGTCTATCCGCCCAAGGGCAAGGTCGAGCGCAAAGCCGCGCGCCGGTCGATCCGCATGCTTGAAGGGGGCGGTGCGCCGACGGTGAAACCGGTTTGAGACCTCGTATGGCTGGCTAGAATCGTTTCCAAGTGGTTAATGGTGCAACACCCGTTCTGGTATGGCGGTTTGAAACGGGTCAAAGCGTCGCAGTTCAAGGGGCCGATAAGAATAAGGGACGGTTTACGGTCAGAACATCACTATACTGTGTTGCGGGACGCAAACCTGTCTGCTACATCGGCCCTGATTTAGACGTCTTGGGTCAATTCAAGCCGCGCCAACACCCCGGTGACGCGAGTTATTCGCATACCCGGCACTGACGTACGAGAGGATGGACGTGTCCGAAACAGCATCAATCTCTACAGGTATCGCAAATCGTTATGCGACTGCCGTGTATGAGCTGGCCTCTGAGGCCAAATCCCTTCCACAGATTGAAAAAGATCTCGATGCGCTGCAGGCCTCTTTGGCTGATAGCGAAGATTTCCGGGACCTGATCCATTCGCCGATCTACACGCGCGAACAGCAGGCTGCCTCTATCAGCGCCATCGCCAAAAAGATGGGCCTGTCTGATACAATGTCAAAAACGCTGGAATTGATGGCAAACAAGCGCCGCTTGTTCGTTATGCCCCAGTTGATCCAGAATCTGCGCGAAATTATCGCGGTGGAAAAGGGCGAAGTCACAGCTGATGTGGTTTCGGCCAAGGCGCTTACCAAAGCGCAATCTGATAAATTGTCCAAGTCGCTTGCTGCGACAACAGGCAAAAAAGTAACGTTGAATGCGACTGTTGATGAATCCCTCATCGGTGGTCTTATCGTCAAAGTGGGCTCTAAGATGATCGACACGTCGATCCGCGCAAAGCTCAATTCCCTCCAGAATGTAATGAAAGAGGTCGGATAAATGGGTATCCAAGCTGCAGAAATTTCTGCGATCCTTAAGGACCAGATCAAGAACTTTGGTCAAGAAGCAGAAGTAGCCGAAGTTGGCCGGGTTCTGTCCGTTGGTGATGGTATCGCTCGTGTTTACGGTCTGGACAACGTCCAAGCCGGCGAGATGGTCGAATTCCCCGGTGGTGTTATGGGCATGGCCCTGAACCTTGAAACCGACAACGTCGGTGTGGTTATCTTTGGGTCCGACCGCGACATCAAAGAAGGCGACACAGTCAAGCGCACCAACTCCATCGTGGACGTGCCAATCGGCAACGGCCTGCTGGGTCGTGTAGTTGACGGTCTGGGTAACCCCATTGACGGCAAAGGCCCTATCGCATCCACCGAGCGTGGCCTTGCAGATGTTAAAGCCCCCGGCATTATCCCACGTAAATCGGTTCATGAGCCAATGGCGACGGGCCTCAAGTCCGTTGACGCGATGATCCCTGTTGGCCGTGGCCAGCGCGAATTGATCATTGGTGACCGTCAGACTGGTAAAACAGCTGTCGCACTTGACGCGATCCTGAACCAACAGCAAGTCAACGCCGCCGCTGGCGACGACGAGAGCAAGAAAATGTACTGCGTGTACGTTGCGATCGGTCAAAAGCGTTCGACTGTTGCCCAGCTGGTTAAGAAGCTCGAAGAAACCGGCGCGATTGAATATTCCATCGTTGTTGCCGCAACTGCGTCCGAGCCTGCACCGATGCAGTACCTCGCGCCTTACTCTGCGACAGCCATGGCGGAATTCTTCCGCGACAACGGCCGTCACGCTTTGATCGTCTATGACGACTTGTCCAAGCAGGCTGTGTCCTACCGCCAGATGTCGCTGTTGCTGCGTCGTCCGCCCGGCCGCGAAGCTTATCCAGGTGACGTTTTCTATCTTCACTCGAGATTGCTTGAGCGCTCCGCAAAGCTGGGCGATGCGGCTGGTAACGGCTCGTTGACAGCTCTGCCGATCATTGAAACTCAAGGCGGCGACGTTTCGGCGTTTATTCCGACTAACGTGATTTCGATCACCGACGGTCAGATCTTCCTTGAGACCGAACTGTTCTATCAAGGCATCCGCCCTGCTGTGAACACTGGTCTGTCGGTTTCGCGCGTTGGTTCATCTGCTCAAACCAAAGCAATGTCTTCTGTTGCTGGTCCGGTTAAATTGTCCTTGGCTCAGTATCGCGAAATGGCGGCCTTTGCTCAGTTCGGTTCCGATCTTGATGCATCCACACAGCAGTTGCTGGCCCGTGGTGCTCGTCTGACAGAATTGATGAAGCAGCCACAGTACTCGCCACTGACCAACGCAGAGATCGTCTGCGTTATCTATGCGGGTACAAAAGGCTTCCTTGATAAGATCGACGTCAAGCAAGTCGGTCGCTTTGAAGCTGGCCTGCTTGCGCATCTGCGCAGCAAGCACGCTGATCTGATGAAAGACATCACCGAAAACGATCGCAAGGTGAAGGATGAGTTGGAAGACAAGATCAAAGCTGCCATCGAATCTTTCGCCGCTGACTTCGCTTAAGGGAGGGAAGGCACATGCCAAACCTCAAGGATCTAAAAAACCGGATCGCGTCGGTGAAAAACACCCGCAAGATCACGAAAGCCATGCAAATGGTTGCCGCGGCGAAGCTTCGCCGCGCGCAGGAAGCTGCCGAGCAGTCACGCCCCTACACAGAGCGTTTTAACGCTGTGATGTCGCGGCTGGCCGCGTCGGTAGGTGGATCGGATTCCGCGCCCAAACTGCTAAGCGGTACAGGCGAGAATAAGGTGCACCTGCTGGTGGTTATGACCGCAGAACGCGGTTTGTGCGGTGGTTTCAACGCCAACATCGCAAAGCTTGCCAAAATCCATGCCCGCCGCCTGATTGGCGAGGGCAAAGAAGTCAAAATCTTGACTGTGGGCAAGAAAGGTCGCGACAGCATTCGTCGCGAGTTTGCCAAGAACATCGTGGGTCACGTTGACCTGACCGACGTCAAACGCATCGGCTATGCCAATGCGCAAGGTATCGCGAAAGATGTGCTTGGTCGCTTTGACGCGGGTGAATTTGATGTCGCGACGATCTTTTACTCAAAGTTCGTGAACGTCGTCAGCCAGACCCCAACGGCACAGCAGATCATTCCGGCTTCCTTCGAAACCGAAGAAGGCGCGGACGAGGCGACAACACTGTTCGATTACGAGCCCAGCGAAGAAGCCGTTCTGGCTGACCTGCTGCCGCGCGGCGTTGCAACGGCGATCTTCTCGGCTCTGCTGGAAAATGCGGCTTCTGAACAGGGCGCGCGGATGTCTGCAATGGACAACGCGACTCGTAACGCCGGTGATATGATCGATGATCTTACCATCGTCTATAACCGTTCGCGTCAGGCCGTTATCACCAACGAGCTGATCGAAATCATTTCCGGCGCGGAAGCGCTGTAAGGTATTGGAGAAAAACGACATGGCACAAGCAGTCGGTAAAATTACACAAGTCATCGGCGCCGTCGTCGATGTGCAGTTCGAGGAACACCTGCCAGAGATCCTTAACGCTCTTGTTACGGACAACCACGGCAGAAAACTGATCCTCGAAGTGGCTCAGCACCTTGGCGAAAACACAGTCCGGACCATCGCGATGGACGCGACCGAAGGTCTTGTTCGTGGCCAAAAGGTTGAAGACACGGGCCTGCCGATCACGATCCCAGTGGGCAACGCCACTTTGGGCCGTATCATGAACGTTGTGGGCGAGCCCATCGACGAAAAAGGCGAGATCAAGTCGGAAGAGCGTCGCTCGATCCATGCAGACGCGCCCGAGTTCTCCGAGCAGTCGACAACATCCGAAGTGCTGGAAACAGGCATCAAGGTTATCGACCTTTTGGCTCCTTATGCCAAAGGTGGTAAAATTGGTCTATTCGGTGGTGCCGGTGTTGGCAAAACAGTTCTGATCATGGAATTGATCAACAACATCGCCAAAGTGCACTCTGGCTACTCGGTTTTCGCCGGTGTGGGCGAGCGTACACGTGAAGGTAACGACCTTTACCACGAAATGATTGAATCCAACGTTATCAACCCTGATGACCTTGAGAAATCGCAAGTGGCGCTGGTGTACGGCCAGATGAACGAACCTCCAGGTGCGCGTATGCGTGTTGCTTTGACGGGTCTGACATTGGCCGAACAGTTCCGCGACCAATCCGGTACAGACGTTCTGTTCTTCGTCGACAACATCTTCCGCTTTACTCAAGCGGGCTCCGAAGTTTCGGCTCTGCTCGGCCGTATTCCTTCGGCGGTGGGTTACCAGCCAACACTGGCAACCGACATGGGCCAGATGCAAGAACGCATTACATCGACCAAAGCCGGTTCGATTACATCGGTGCAAGCCGTTTACGTTCCTGCGGATGACCTTACCGACCCTGCACCAGCGACATCGTTTGCGCACCTTGATGCGACAACCGTTCTGGACCGTTCGATCTCGGAAAAGGGTATCTACCCTGCCGTTGATCCACTTGGTTCGACATCGCGCTTGATGGATCCGTCCATCGTTGGCGAAGAGCACTATAACGTTGCGCGTGACGTTCAGGGTGTTTTGCAGAAGTACAAATCGCTGCAGGACATCATTGCGATCCTCGGCATGGACGAATTGTCAGAAGACGACAAGCTGGCCGTAGCCCGTGCGCGCAAGATCGAACGTTTCCTCAGCCAGCCTTTCGACGTTGCCAAAGTATTCACCGGCGCCGACGGCAAGCAGGTTCCTTTGGAAGAAACAATCCAGTCGTTTAAGGCTGTTGTTGCAGGCGAATACGATCACCTGCCCGAAGGTGCCTTCTACATGGTTGGCGGCATCGAAGAAGTGAAGGCGAAAGCCGAAAAAATGGCGGCAGACGCCGCTTAAGGAGCGCTGACAATGGCAGACACAATGCAATTCGACCTCGTTTCGCCAGAGCGGCGGCTGGCCTCGATGCAGGTGACGGCCGTTCAGATTCCAGGGTCTGATGGGGACATGACAGCAATGCCTGATCATGCCCCCACGATCACCACGTTGCGCCCCGGTGTGCTGCGTGTTGATGGCCCGGAAGGTGCTACGGAATACGTTGTTTCAGGCGGCTTTGCCGAGATTTCAGCCAATGGCGTGTCGGTTCTTGCCGAACGCGCCGTGCCCAAGGGCGACATGACCCAAGAGCATCTGGACGAGATGATGGACGAAGCCAATGCAACATACACGACGGCCAAAGAGAACTTTGCCAATGAGCCGGGCCCCGTCGATGACGCAGCCAAGCTGTTGTCTGATATGGTTGCCCTTGGGGATCACATCGGTTTGTCTAGTAAACAACCAAGCCTTTGATCCAAAAGTTGAATAACTAAGGGAAGGGCCTCGCACTGCGGGGCCTTTTCTATTTTGGGTGCAATCAGTAAGGTTCCCCAACTGGTTGGAACAAAGAACCACGGATAGATATCACTGCATGAACCGGATGAATGGGAACACAGTAGGCGTTGAAAGCGGCGAAGCCGTGCTTTTTTCGGACTTCGAAGACGGCGGTGAAATGTGGACTGGCACTGGCCAGCGCGAACGCCGTGAGCGAATTATCTTTTCGACCCCGTTCAAGGAAATCCCGACCGTGCAAGCGTCTTTGGCGCTATGGGACGTGGACAATGCAACGGTGATGCGGGCCGATCTACGGTCCGAGAATGTCGCCGAGGATGGCTTTGATCTGGTGTTCAGAACATGGGGCGACACCCGTGTGGCACGTGTCAGAATCGCGTGGTTCGCGATTGGCCCGCTTGCCCAAGAGGAAGACTGGGACGTCTATTAGGCGCCCCAGAATCTTAGCTTGGGTTGTACATACCGTCATAGATCGGCTCGAGCGATTCAGCGTCAAACAAGGACGACACAGATGTGCCGTTCCAGATGTTCAAAATCGCCTGCGCAAAGATTGGCGCGGTGGGCACGATCCGGATATTTGCAGCCTGTTTGACTGCATCTGTCGGCTGGATGGTGTCGGTAATCACCAGCGACTTCATCACCGAATCCTGGATGCGCTGAACCGCTGGCCCCGACATGACGCCGTGGCTGATATAGGAATGGACTTCTTTGGCACCGGCTTCCAACAGAACTTCGGCCGCCTTGCACAGCGTACCCGCAGTATCGCAGATGTCGTCTACGATCAGGCAAACCTTGTCGGTTACATCACCAATCACAGTCATTTCGGAGACTTCGCCAGCCTTTTCGCGACGCTTGTCCACGATGGCAAGGGGGGAGTTGATCCGTTTTGCGAGCTCGCGGGCACGTGCAACACCGCCCACATCGGGTGAAATCACCATCAGTTCATGCATGCGGTCCTTGAACTCGTTTTTGATATCAAGCGCGAAGACAGGCGACGCATAAAGGTTATCTACCGGAATATCGAAAAAGCCCTGAATCTGCGCTGCGTGCAGGTCCATTGTCAAAATGCGTTCGATGCCTGTGCCGACCAACATGTTGGCGACCAGCTTGGCTGTGATTGGCGTGCGCGCCTTGGTACGGCGATCTTGGCGGGCGTAGCCGAAATAGGGCAAGACGGCAGTAACACGTGCAGCAGACGACCGGCGCAGCGCGTCTGCCATGACCAGCAGTTCCATCAGGTTGTCGTTTGCGGGGTTCGATGTCGGCTGAATGATGAACATATCCTCGCCGCGCACGTTCTCAAACACCTCGACGAAAATTTCGCTGTCGTTGAACCGTTCAACCCGCGCATTGACCAATCCTACGTTAACACCGCGGTGCAGCGACATACGCCGTGCAATCGCTTTGGCCAGTGGCATGTTCGCATTACCCGAAATCAGTTTCGGTTCAGTTGTTTGAGCCATGTGCAAAGGGTCCTCGGTTGCATAACATGTGACAGAATCGTGACGTTGACACCGCTTAACATGGCCTTACCGTCTGGCAAAGCTGCACGGGACGGGATCGGAGACCTTAATGCCCCATATCGACTATTTTTTTGCTACGCTGTCGCCATATGCTTATCTGGCGGGAAACCGGCTTGAGGAAATCGCGTCAAAGCATAATGCGACAATTACCTACAAGCCTTTCGATTTGATTGCTGCGTTTGGGCGAACCGGTGGGCAGGCCCCCAAAGATCGCCACCCCAGCCGGCAGGAATACCGGGCTATGGAATTGCCGCGCCAAGCGAAGAAACTTGGAATGCCGTTCAAGCTGAAACCTGCGTTTTGGCCGACAAATGGCGCACCGTCCTCCTATGCTATCATCGCCGCACAGGACGAAGGCGGGGACGTGGGCAAGCTGTGCCAATTGATCATGCACGCCGTATGGGCCGAAGACCGCGATATCGCGCAGGATGATGTTGTGCGCGATTGCCTTGAAAAGGCAGGATTTGACCCAGCAATCGCTGACAAAGGGTTGCTCAAGGGGGCCGACACCTATGCCCGCAATCTAGAAGAAGCAGTTGAAAAAGGCGTGTTCGGCGCGCCGTTCTATATCCTAGACGATGGCCAAAAATTCTGGGGCCAAGATCGATTGGAAGACCTTGATATGCATTTGGACGGCCGTTTGTGACACTTGATACGTTTACGCGAAGCTTTGGTCGCGGCCCGCGCCATACTTTGGCTATCCACTGCACTTTGGCTCACTCGATCGCATGGCGCGGCGTGGCCGAGGCGCTGTCAGATGATCTGACAATGCTTGCCTATGACCTGCCGTCCCACGGTAAATCCGGCGATTGGGACGGGCAGGGCAACGTACACGATGTGGCCACCGACATGGCCCGAGCGTTGCTCACTGAACCGATGGATATCATAGGCCATTCATTTGGTGCGACTGTGGGCTTGCGGTTGGCCATTGAAAGCCCTGAACTGGTGCGCAGCCTAACCATGTTCGAGCCGGTTTATTTTGCGGGCGCGGTGGTCGATGATCCCGACCGCGTTGCCGCAGCTGACCGCAACAGCGCGGCATTTAACGCTGCCTATGAAAGTGGTGACATGATGGAGGCCGCCCGCGTCTTCAACTCGGGCTGGGGCGATGGCGCTGGCTGGGAACAGACGCCCGAAAAACTGCGCCAGTATATGGCCGACCGGATCCACTATGTGCCGGCCAGCCAGCCGTTTTTGCGTGATGACAGTGCCGGATTGCTGAAGCCGGGTATGTTTGAACGTGCGACGATGCCGGTCCTGCTGATGGATGGGGAAACGTCGGGCGATATGGCCTTTGCAATTAATGAATCTTTGGCCAAGCGGCTGCCGCACGTCACCTGCCGTACGATTGCTGGGGCAGGGCACATGGCCCCGCTGACACATCCAGCAGCAGTAGCCGCTGAAATTCGGTCATTTTTGTCGGAAAATAGCGCCTAGAAATGCGAAAGGAACTGGTCGATCGCTGGTTTGCCGATTGACCAGTCGCACACCAATCGCGCGCCGATGAATTCTTCCGGATCATCGCCTTCCAGCGACCCGTTCCAGATGTAATATTTGGCACCCGCATCATGCAGCTTTTGATGAATACGACGTGGCCAGCAGGCAAAAATCATGTTTGCGTCCGGTTGGTGCAAGAACGTGGCACCCGCCGCGCGCAACCCAGCCGCAAGATGGGCAGCGTTGTCATTGGCCTGCTGTGCCATCGTTACCCAAAGGTCATCCCGCATATAGCCTGCCATTTGCGCGGATAGATAACGATGCTTTGAAAACAGATGCGCCCCGCGTTTGCGACGCAATTCAAATTCCCACGCTTTGGCAGGATCAAAGAACACAACTGCCTCGACCCCCATACAGCCATTCTTGGTGCCGCCAAAGCTGACCACATCAACGCCCGCTTTCCACGTCATTTCCGCCGGGGTGCACCCCAATGCCACTATCGCATTGGCAAAGCGTGCTCCATCCAGATGCACGGGCAGGGCATATTCCTTGGCCACACCCGTCAAGGCACGGATCTCGTTCAGGGTATGCACCGACCCGCGTTCGGTCACTTGCGTAATCGACACCGGCCCACGCTGCGCGCCATGCACATTGCCGTCGGGGTGCTTTTCAATGGCGCGGCGGAGAGCGTCTGGCGTCATCTTGTCGTCCGTCTCGATCACCGTCAGCTTAGCAGCCCCGGCGTAAAATTCCGGCGCATTACATTCGTCTTCGTTTATGTGGGACGTAGTAGAACAGAAAATTGTCTGCCACGGCTGAGTATAGCACGCCAATGCCAGCGCATTGGCTGCGGTTCCGGTCGCGACCAAATATACTGCTGCTTGGGGGGCCTCAAACGCGGTGCGGATCGCATCTCGCACTTCGTCCATGATTGTATCTTTGCCATAGGGCATAGCATGCCCCTCGTTGGCCTGCGCCAGCCGCGCCATGATTTCTGGGTGGACGGGCCCTGCATTGTCAGAGGCAAAAAACATCAGCTCGGCTCCTCAATAATGTGGTCTTCCCATTCTTCGAACGGGGTGTCGAATTCCGATACGGTGTCGTATTGGACGGAAATTCCGGCGGTATGCACGCTGTCCGGATCACCGGAAATCAGCGGGTGCCAATCATACAAGGGCTTGCCCTGCCACAGCAGTCGATACGCGCAGGTCAGCGGCATCCAATAGGCGTGGGTGTCCAGATTTTCAGGCTTTAGCACAATGCAGTCAGGCACAAACTGATGCCGGTTTTCATAATGCGTACAGCGGCAGGTCGAATCGTCCAACAACCGGCAGGCCACGCGGGTCAAAGCGACCTCTTGCGTGTCCTCATCCTCAAGTTTGTTTAGACAACATTTACCGCAGCCATCACACAGCGCTTCCCACTCGGCGGGTGACATTTTGGTAAGCGGTTTCTTTTCCCAAAACCGTTTCGCCAACCCCTTGGCTGCAATTGGATCCGTCATAGCGCGGCCAGAATTGCACGGGCCTGTGCGCTATCGGCATCCATTTGCGCGATTAAGGCGTCCAGGCCGTCAAACTTTTCCTCGCCGCGCAAATGTTCAACCAAAGCGACCGATAAATGCTTGCCGTATAAATCGCCCTTAAAGTCAAAAATGAACGTCTCAAGGTTGGCTTTATTCTCGCCAAACATTGGCCGCACCCCAAGGCTGGCCACCCCGTGATATCGACCAGCCTGCGGGCCTTCCAGTACATCGACCAGCACAGCATAGACACCGAATGCGGGCGGATGCAGACCATCAATCGACATATTCGCAGTGGGATAGCCCAACTCGCGACCCCGTTTTTCACCGTGCAAGATCGGCCCCTCAACGCGGTGCCAATGCCCCAGCATCGAAGCGGCCACGCGTGGTTTTCCATCGGATAATGCGGCACGGATTGCTGTCGATGAAACTGTGTTGTGATCTTGCGCCATCAGCGGTGCCACTGTCACACCAAAGCCCATCTCGGCCCCAAATTCACAGAGCATCTGCGCGGTTCCGGCGCGTTTCTTGCCAAAACAAAAATCCGCACCGACGACGACGTGTCGCAAGCCCAAGCCATCGACTAAGACTTCCTTGGCAAATGCGCGCGGGCTCAACCCTGATAGGACCGTATCAAACTGCAATTCATAAAGCTTTTGCACGCCCAGCTTTTCCAACTGATGTGCCCGCGCTTCAGCCCCCATCAGCCGAAACGGCGGAGAAGAGGCGGCAAAAAACTCGCGCGGATGCGGCTCAAATGTGACGACGCCTAGCGGTGCATCGGGCAAGGCATTGCGGGCAAGGTCGATAACCGACAGATGCCCCAAATGCACACCGTCAAAGTTCCCGATTGCCGCAGTGGCCCCGCGATCCGAAGCCTGTACAAATTGATAGTCTCGAATGATGTCCATGGGCTAGGTCGTAGCCCCGTCTGGCCCGACTGACAAGCAGGGGGCCACCCTTGCGGGTTCAAAAATATCTCGGGGTTATCGGGGGGTGGCCCACGTGAGATGGAATGTTACAGGGCCAACCCCCAATTGGGGTCGAGATATTTAGTCAGCCTTGCGCATCGGAGCTAGAACAGTCGCTTCGCCGATTAGCACTTTCTTACCCTCAACGGCACAATGACACTCCAGCTTTACCCGGCGCTTCGTGAAATCGATTTCGATCACCTTGACCTCGGCATAGACCATGTCGCCAGGGCGCACGGGGGCCAGAAATTTCAGCGACTGGCCCATGTACACGGTACCATGACCGGGCAACTGCTCTCCGATCACGGCGGAAATCAGGCCAGCGGTCAGCATTCCATGGGCGATACGCCCCCCGAAAATTGTGTCACGGGCGTAGTCGTCATCCAGATGCACCGGGTTCCGATCGGTTGAAACCTTTGCGAACATTTCGATGTCTTCGTCTGTCACGACCTTTTTCAGGTAGCGGGACATGCCCATCTCGATATCTTCGATACAGATCGTTCCGCGCGGAAGGTTATCCAACATGCTACACCTTTAAAGTAATAAAATGACGCGCCCGAAGGCATTTGAGACACTTAATTACTTTGCGAGCGCACAAAGGCAAGAAAAAAATGGGTCAGCGCAGGTGTCCTATGGTATAGGTTGGCGACGACATTTCTTTTTCCAGATAGCGGTTCAACGACTCTGGATCGGGTTCGGTTGTGGTGTTGGTTTCTTCAGCCGCCAGTCCGCCCGAGATGAAAAGCGAATCAATATCCTCGCCCATGGCCCCGTTGATATCAGTATGGACTCCGTCGCCAATGGCCAGAATATCGCCATCCGCAATATCGCCAGCCACCGCAAAGAGCCTGCGCCGCGCCAGATCATAGATCGGCGGATGGGGTTTGCCGAAATACAGGCTCTCGCCGCCCATCTCGGTATAAAGTGCTGCAACAGCGCCGGCACACCATTCGCGCACTCCGCCACGGTCCACTACGATGTCAGGGTTCGCGCAAAGCAGCTTTAAACCCTTTTGCTTGGCAAGCAGCAGTTGCGGGCGCAGAACGCTGGGGTCTTTCTTGGAGTCAAATGGTCCGGTGCAAACGATCCCTTCGGCGTCGTCCAAATCGACCTTTGTGATCTCGACGGGGTCTTCGATAATGGCGATGGGGTCAAAGAAACTTTTGTCACTGGGCGGGCCCAGATGCCAGACTTTGCTGCCTACTATGCCACGGTACATCGCAGACCGCGCAGAATCGCCCGAGGTCGCAATGTCGTCCCATGCATCATCCGGCACACCAAAATGCGTCAGCTGCTTTTTAACGCCAGTGCGGGGCCGGGGGGAATTGGTGACCAAGATCACCTTACCCCCGCCTTTGCGATAGGCTTGAAGGGCCGTGACCGCATCGGGCAATGCCTTGACCCCGTCGTGTACACAACCCCAAAGATCGACGAACAGTGCCTCGTAGCGGTCCGAGATTTCGAAAAGGTTACTGATAATCTGGGTCATTGGCGGCGGTCCAATCTGCAATAAGGTTCACCCGCAGAAAGCATACATCCCAACGCGGGGCAACAACGTGCGGGTGGGTGACGGCTACAGTTTGCCTAGGTTTTCCGCGATCTCGTGCGCAATTGCGTCGGCGTCCACACCCTCGCGTTCGGCAGAGATACGCAGCCCTAAGACGTCGGATTGATATCTGCGCGCAAGGCTGTGCGGATTGTGCGCCGCGCCGATATCGCCTGCGGTTTGTGCCTGCTCGAACAACTGCGCAAAAAGCTGTTCCATTGTTAGAAGATGCTGATTTGCCTTTTGCGCCAGAGGGTGCCGGTGTGCCTGAAGCTCAAGCAATGTCTTGGATAACATGCAGGCCTTGGCTGGCGCATCATCATTCCCGATTGCGATTTTCGGAAAACGTTGCAGGGCGTTGAGAGGGCCGAATTCCTTGGCCAGTGCCAGTAAACGTTCCGTCCCGTCTGTCGCGTATTTCTGAAGTGCCATTTCAAACAGGGCGTCTTTTGACCCAAAAGCCGCATAAAAACTGCCGGGCTTCATTTTCAGCGATGCTTCCAGATCTTTCAGTGACGTGCCTGCCCAACCGCGTTGCCAAAACAGATCGCGCGCGCGGTTGATTAGGTCGTCACGGTCATAGTTAGGTCTGCGGGGCATTGGATCACCTGATTTTGAACGATCACTCAATTATATACTTGAGTGATCGCTCAATAAAGCCTAAATGGACATAACAAACGTAATTAAAAGGATGCTCGAATGACTTTCCCTTCTCACGATCTCGATTCCGCACCAGAAGCTTCCAGGCCGCTATTAGAGAAATCGCAAAAGGCGTTTGGACGTTTGCCCGGACTGCACAAGGTCTTGGCCGAAAGCCCGCAGGCCTATGAGGGATATCAGGTTCTTCATAAACTTTTCACCGAGACCGATTTCGACGCCGAGGAGCTGACCGTTGTTTGGCAGGCGATCAACGTCGAAAACGAATGCCACTATTGCGTTCCTGCGCACACCGGAATCGCGAAAATGATGAAAGTGTCCGAGGAGATTTCCGAAGCACTGCGCAATGAAACAGCGCTTCCGACGCCCAAACTTGAGGCGCTGCGTACCTTTACAGTGCAGATGTTCCGCAACCGCGGCAACGTGACTGACGCGCAGATGCAAGCGTTCTTTGATGCAGGATACGGCCACCGCGCCGTGCTGGATGTCATTCTGGGGATGGCGCAGAAAACCATGTCCAACTACGTGAACCATGTTGCACAGACCCCCGTCGACGAGGTTTTCAAACCTCTGGCTTGGGAACGTGGTGATACACCGCTGAAGGTTTGATCGCAGCGCCTGAACGACTTATTTTAGACAAAAGGCCCCATCGAAACGAAGGGGCCTTTTGCGTTCTAAGTTCTATAAAAGAATAGCGTAGTTAGACTTTTAGGTTGGGAATGATCTGCTTTTTGCGGCTCATCACGCCGGGCAGCACAACCGTGTCGCCGGTGACAGTCGCGCCAAAGCTTTTCTCGGCCACTGATTTTGTTAGATCGTTGGGGATCAACATCGTGGCTTCCTCGTTCAGAATGTCGACGACGAACAGCAGAACCTGATCTGCCCCGTCTTCGGTTGCAACACCTGGCATCGCGGCCATCAGGGCGTCTTTGCGGTCCAGCACGGTTGCGGGCGACGTGGTTTCTAGAACCGAAACGCGGAACTGTTTGCCGCCCACTTCGTATTCTTTGCTGTCCATACGCAGCAATTCAGCCTCGGAGAACGACGAGACGTCGGATTTCGCGGCGAACATTTTTGCCGCATACTCGGCGATATCGATGCCCAGATCTTTGGCCAGCGCTTGTGCAATCGCGGTGTCTTCTTGCGTTGTTGTCGGGCTGCGGAATTCCAGTGTGTCGGACAGTATGCAGGTCAGCATCGCGCCTTTAATGTTGGTTGGCATCTGCGCCATGTCGTCGCCGATGATTTTGTACATGATCGTGGCGGTACAGGCCAACGGCTCCATAACGATATGAATTGGGCCTTTGGTCTCAAGTCCGCCGACCAGCTTGTGGTGGTCGATAATAGCTTTGATATCAGCGTTGTTGATGTTGGCGGGCAGCTCGGCAGGGTTGTTGGTGTCAACGATTACAACGGGCTGGTCTGCTTCGACATCAGAAATGATCTGCGGCTTGTCCAACTTCCAGTGATCCAGCATGAACAACGCTTCGGTGTTGGGTTTGCCCAGCAGTGCTGGTGCCGCATCTACGCCCATGACCTGGTTCAGATACCACGCCCAAATGATCGGGCTGCCGGTGCTGTCGGTGTCGGGGGATTTGTGTCCAAAAACAAGCGTTGTCATATGCGGTATCCTGCAAAGGGAGTGTTGAGTTGCGCGCCTTATAGTAGGCGGTGCTGCGCTTGTCACCACCTTGAACATTACGTATGCCTTGGGGGTTCTCAGGGTGGGGGCATTGCTGCTAGCTAGCGGGTATGAACAGCCCGCGCGAAACTGATCTTTACCCACCTGTGAAATCCTTTCTTGAGGATCAGGGGTACGTGGTGAAAGCCGAAGTCGGTGCTGCCGATGTGGTGGCGATCCGCGGAGAAGAGCCGCCCGTGGTGGTCGAACTGAAGCTTGGATTTTCGCTAACGCTGTTTCACCAATGTGTTGAGCGGCTGAAAGTCAGCGAAGACGTATATCTGGCTGTCGCGCACAAACCTGGCAAACCGTTTTACAAAGCAGTCAAGGCGAACACGGCGCTGGCGCGGCGGTTGGGCTTGGGATTGATGACGGTGCGGCTGTCGGATGGGTTGGTGTCAGTGCACTGCGATCCGGGGCCCTATGCACCGCGAAAAAACGCCAAACGCAAAACCTCGTTGCTGCGTGAATTTGCGCGCAGACAGGGCGACCCGAATGATGGGGGGCAAACGCGGGCAGGGTTGATCACGACCTATCGCCAAGACGCGCTGAAGCTGGCGATGTACCTATTCGAAGTGGGTGCCAGCAAAGGCGCAGATGTCGCCCGCGAGACGGATGTGAAAAGGGCGACGGTAATGATGCGCGACAATCATTATGGCTGGTTTGAAAAAGTCGAAAAAGGCATATATGGCATCACTCCCGAAGGGGCTGAGGCGGTGGAAACCAGCGCGCGCGTCTTGGGTGCCGGCTGATATTGGCCGTTCGGATCAGCCCGTTAAAATTTTTCCTAACACAGTGGTTGACTAGGGGATGGGACATCCTTAGCTAAACGTCGTTAGCACTCGAGGGTACTGAGTGCTAATGGCCGCTTCCCTGAACGGGGGAACGTGGCTTGGGAGAATAACTTTGAGCCTTAAGGAGCTGAAAGATGGCATTAAAACCGCTTCACGACCGCGTGTTGGTGCGTCGCACCGAAAGCGAAGAAAAAACCAAGGGTGGCTTGATCATCCCTGATTCCGCAAAAGAAAAGCCAGCTGAAGGCGAAATCGTTGCTTGCGGCGAAGGTGCACGCAAAGACAGCGGTGAGCTGATCGAGATGGCTGTAAAAGTCGGTGACAAAGTTTTGTTCGGCAAATGGTCCGGTACAGAAGTCACGCTCGACGAAGAAGAGCTGCTGATGATGAAAGAAAGCGACATCATGGGGATCCTGTCCTGAGTTCAGGCCGGACGGGGCCTTGCGCCCCACCCAAGACACGCTGACATCAAAACAAGAATTTAGGAGAAGACACTATGTCTGCTAAAGACGTAAAATTCGGGACCGACGCCCGTAACCGCATGCTCAAGGGTGTGAACATCCTTGCCGACGCGGTCAAAGTCACGCTGGGTCCAAAAGGCCGTAACGTGGTTCTGGACAAATCGTTCGGCGCACCGCGCATCACCAAAGACGGTGTATCCGTAGCCAAAGAAATCGAACTGGAAGACAAGTTCGAAAACATGGGCGCACAGATGGTCAAGGAAGTTGCTTCCCGGACCAATGATGAAGCAGGCGACGGTACAACAACCGCGACTGTTCTGGCCCAAGCCATCGTTAAAGAAGGCATGAAATCGGTTGCCGCTGGCATGAACCCGATGGACCTGAAGCGCGGCATCGATTTGGCCACGTTGAAAGTTGTTGAAGCGATCAAGGCAGCAGCACGCCCCGTATCCGACAGTGACGAAGTTGCTCAGGTTGGTACGATCTCTGCCAACGGCGAATCCGAAATCGGCCGCCAGATTGCGGACGCGATGCAGAAAGTCGGCAACGAAGGCGTTATCACGGTTGAAGAGAACAAAGGTCTGGAAACAGAAACCGTTGTTGTTGAAGGCATGCAGTTCGACCGCGGTTACCTGTCACCTTACTTTGTCACAAACTCTGACAAAATGACTGTTGAGCTGGAAGACGTAATCATCCTGCTGCACGAAAAGAAACTTTCGTCGCTGCAGCCAATGGTTCCACTTCTCGAGCAGGTCATCCAGTCGCAAAAGCCACTGTTGATCATTTCGGAAGATGTTGAAGGCGAAGCGCTCGCAACACTCGTTGTGAACAAACTGCGCGGCGGCCTGAAAATCGCAGCGGTCAAAGCACCTGGTTTCGGCGATCGTCGCAAAGCCATGTTGCAAGACCTTGCCATCCTGACAGGCGGTCAAGTGATCTCCGAAGATCTGGGCATGAAGCTTGAGTCCGTTACAATGGACATGCTGGGTTCAGCCAAGAAAGTAACCATCACCAAAGACGAAACAACAATCGTTGATGGCGCTGGCGAAAAGGCCGAGATCGAAGCACGTGTTGCTCAGATCCGTAACCAGATCGAAGAAACCACTTCCGATTACGACCGTGAAAAGCTGCAAGAGCGCGTTGCCAAACTGGCCGGCGGTGTTGCTGTTATCCGCGTTGGCGGCATGTCCGAAATCGAAGTGAAAGAACGCAAAGACCGCGTTGACGATGCATTGAACGCGACACGTGCCGCTGTTCAAGAAGGTATCGTTGTTGGCGGTGGTGTTGCACTGGTTCAGGCGGGCAAAAAGCTCGAAGGTCTGACAGGCGACAATGCGGATCAGAACGTCGGTATTTCTATCGTGCGCAAAGCGCTTGAAGCACCGTTGCGTCAGATCGCTGAAAACGCTGGTGTTGACGGTTCCGTTGTGGCCGGCAAAATCCGTGAAAGCGACGACCTGAAGTTCGGCTTTAACGCCCAAACCGAAGAATATGGCGACATGTTCAAGTTCGGCGTTATCGACCCTGCCAAAGTTGTTCGTACTGCGCTGCAAGATGCAGCATCCGTTGCTGGCCTGTTGATCACAACAGAAGCCATGGTTGCTGATCGTCCGTCGAAAGACGGCGGCGGCGGCGGCGGCATGCCCGATATGGGTGGCATGGGCGGCATGGGCGGCATGATGTAAATCACGCCGTAGGGTTCTCGGACCCTTCGCTAACAGAATTAGGGGCGCATCGATTGATGTGCCCCTTTTTCGTTGGAACGTTCCGCGCCGCTGGCCTAAGCAGTCCGCATGCGTATTTTCCTTTTGACGGCCCTTGTAATGGTCGCCTTTGCCTCGAATTCCGTTTTGACCCGCTTTGCCATTGCAGGCGGACATATTGACCCCACGGGGTTTGCCGTTGTGCGGGTCATTTCAGGGGCCGCGATGCTGTACCTGTTCTTGCTGCTGCGCGGCGGACGATTGCCAAATTTCGGTCGCGAACGTGCCTTTGGTGCACTGACTCTGGCGATCTATATCATCGGTTTCTCACTCGCCTATCTGACATTGGATGCCGGACTGGGCGCGTTGATCTTGTTTGGGGTGGTGCAGATCGCAATGTTTGCCCACGGTGCGCTGTTCGGGGTAACACCAACGCTGCGCAAGGTGGTCGGTGCTGCGGTTGCCTTTGGCGGGTTGGTTTTGGTGCTGTGGCCTGGCGCTGGTGTGCATGTTGATCCGATCGGTGCAGCCCTGATGATTGCCGCCGGTTTGGGCTGGGCCGCATATACAATCATCGGCAAAGCGTCTGATGATCCGCTGGCCAACACTGCCGGTAACTTTCTGATCTGCGTGCCCATTGTCGCGATGTTGATGCTGGTGCAAACCACGTTCTTCACTCCCACGGGGCTGATTGTGGGCATCTTTTGCGGCGCTGTGACATCGGGGCTAGGGTATGCTTTGTGGTACGTGGTCTTGCCGAAACTGATGCAATCCACGGCGGCGGTTGTTCAATTGTCTGTACCGGTGATTGCGATACTTTCAGGGGCTGCGATTTTGGCCGAACCGCTGGGTCTCAAGGTTATTGTCGCGACCATCCTTGTCCTCGGCGGGATTGGTTTGGCGGTCAGCGCACGATCAACTCAAGCGGATCGTAGCTGAGCAAGTCATCGCCAAATGCGACGTCGATGAGGCTGTCAGGCTTTACCCGCAGCCGCGCCATTTGGTCTTGGGTGACCCACCGACGGTCTGTCACGATGTTTTCAACATCTTGCCACGCGGGTGCGACCTCGGCTGATCCGATGACCGTGCACCGGAAATAGAAATCGATCTGATGAAAGCCAACCGTCGGATCGTGGAATTCATTGACCAGACAAGGGGTGCCCACATCAATCAGGAGGCCCGTTTCCTCATAGACCTCGCGGGCGAGATTTTCTGGCAGAGACGCGCCGATCTCAACTCCGCCGCCGGGCGCGCACATCAGATCGCTTTTGCCGTCTGGATACGCATTGACCAACAACAGCCGATCCTTGTGTACAATAACAGCTCGTACCGCCAGACGCGGGCCATTCTTTGCCATTTGACGCTCTTTCTATTTTCGCTGCCTTCAAAGCATTTCACATGTCGGGATATCAGTCTATCTGGTCACATATGAAAATCATTCTAGCCCCATTTATTCTGTTTTTCGCCCTAAGCGGCACTGCTTTTGCGCAGTCAGATCCGGCGCGGGCCGGTGTTGGCCGCTGTGTTGTGCTTTTGCACGGCTTGGCGCGCACAGAAACATCCTTTGCCGTGATGGAGGCAGCGTTGGAAACCGAAGGGTATAAGGTGGTGCGCCCCGGCTATCCCTCGACCGAGGCCCCTGTTGAAGAGCTGACCCGCCGGACCTTGCCCGACGCCGTCGCAGCCTGTGGCACGGCCAAGGTCGATTTCGTAACCCATTCGATGGGGGGCATTTTGCTGCGGCAATGGGTGTCTGAAGTGGGCGATGCACAGGTCGGCCGCGTGGTGATGCTTGCCCCGCCCAACCACGGGAGCGAGGTGGTTGATGCTTTGGGCGACATTCCCGCGTTTGATTGGATGAACGGACCTGCGGGCGCGCAGATGGGGACGGGTGAGAATTCGCTGCCTTTGCGGTTGCCACCGGTGACATTTGATCTGGGCGTGATTGCGGGAACCCAATCGCTGAACCCCTATTTCTCGTCGCTTTTGCCGGGCCGTGACGATGGCAAAGTGTCGGTAAAATCCGCGCGGGTCGATGGTATGCGAGATTTTCTGATGCTGCCTGTCACACACACATTTATCATGATGAATCCCACGGTGATTGCCCAGACGATGGCCTATCTGAACACTGGAAAATTTGACCGTTCACTGACCTTTATTGATGCGGTGCTCGACTCAATAGGGTGTTCTGAAGGCGACTGTTTGTTGGGGGCTGATGATGTTAAACCTTGATTTCACAGGGGCGCAGGTCTTGGGCCAGACCGGTCTGGAAAAGCGGCCGTTGTTTGTTTCGAACGGACTGATAGCGGACACCTCGCAACCTCGGGCAATTGATCTTGGCGGGTATATGATCTTGCCCGGGATCGTCGATGTGCATGGCGATGGGTTCGAGCGGCACTTGGCCCCGCGACGCGGCGCGATGAAGTCACTCTCGGAAGGGTTGGTTGCCGCCGAAGCCGAACTGGCCGCAAATGGCATCACCACTGCGGTTCTGGCGCAATTCGTCAGTTGGGAAGGGGGCCTTCGCGGCCCGGAATTCGCCAAACAGGTGTTTGACGCGATGCGTTTCACAGCGCCCGACCTAGTCACAGACTTGCGCGGGCAGTTGCGTTTCGAGACGCACATGCTTGATCTATATAACGAAATTCCGCGGTGGATGGCCGAATGGGGATTGTCGTACATCGTGTTCAACGACCATTTGCCGCACGAACGCCTTTCTCAGGGGCGCGTGCCAAAACGCATGGTTGCTCAAGCACTTAAGGCAGGTCGTAACCCGGACGCACATCTGAACTTAATGCAAGAATTGCATGCAAATCGTGACGCGGTGCCTGCTGCGCTGGACGATCTTTGCCGTATCGTTGGGGCCCAAGGCATTCAGATGGGTAGCCACGATGACACCACGGCGCAGGGTCGTACCGCATGGCGCAATCGTGGTGTTCAAGTCGCGGAGTTCCCAGAAACACTGGACGCCGCCGAAGCTGCGGCAGCCGCAGGTGACCTCGTGGTGTTGGGGTCGCCCAATGTGGTGCGGGGCGGATCGCATAATGGCAATGTGTCAGCCGTGGACCTGATTACGATGGGCGTCGGCGCGGCATTGGCGTCGGACTATCACTATCCTTCGCCCAGACGCGCGGCGTTTATGCTGGCCGACAGCGGCGTCCTGCCCTTGCAAGATGCATGGCGGCTGGTGTCGGCGGGGCCGGCTGGTGTTCTGGGCCTGACCGATCGTGGCGATCTGACGATTGGCAAGCGCGCCGACCTGGTGGTGATTGACGCGAAAACCCGCCGTGTCGCGATGACCATGTCGGGTGGGCGTGTCAGTTATATGTCCGGTGACATCGCGATGCGTTTTACCGCTTGATCGTGTTGACGTGGCCCATCTTGCGGCCCGCTTTTACGTCGACTTTGCCATATAAATGCAAGGCTGTATCGCGCTGCTTTGCCAGTTCTGGCACGCGGTCCATGTCGTCACCGATCAGGTTTTCCATCACTACGTCCGCATAGCGGCTGCCATCGCCCAAGGGCCAGCCCGCGATGGCACGAATGTGCTGTTCGAACTGGTCAATAGTGCAACCGTTCTGGGTCCAATGACCTGAATTATGCACCCGCGGCGCGATTTCATTTACGACAAACCCTTGCGGCGTTACGAACAGTTCGACCCCTAGAACGCCGACATAATCAAGCGCGTTCAGTATCTTGGCTGCCATCAACACCGCATCCATCCGCAGCGACGCCGAGATGTTTGCAGGTACAGTCGTCGTGTGAAGAATACCGTCGCGGTGGACGTTTTCGCCGGGATCGAAACAGGAAACTTCGCCCGACGGGCTGCGCGCCGCGATGACCGACACTTCCGAAGTAAAACTCACAAACCCTTCCAGAACCGCCGGGCTGCCTGCCATATCAGCAAGCGCTGTTGGTGCGTCTTCGGCGCTGCGCAATCTGGATTGGCCTTTGCCATCATACCCAAAACGACGCGTCTTTAAGATCGAAGGCGTACCGATGGTTTGCATCGCGGCATCAAGATCGGCGGCGCTGTCGATATCTGCAAAGGGGGCGACGCGCAGGCCCAATCCCTCAAGAAATGTCTTTTCGGTCAGGCGGTCTTGGCTGGTACGCAACGCCTCGCGATTTGGGTGGATCGTGCGAATGGTTTCGATCACATCCAAAGCGTCTGTCGGGATGTTTTCAAATTCATAGGTGACGACATCAACGGCGTTGGCAAACGCCTTGAGCGCGGCAACATCATCATAGCCCGCTGTGGTTACGCGGTGGGCGACATCTGCGGCGGGCGGGTTCGCGCCGGGTTCAAAAATATGTGTGCGAAATCCAAGACGTGCAGCTGCAACGGACAACATACGACCCAACTGGCCGCCGCCCAAAATGCCGATGGTGGCACCGGTTGGCAATGGTTCAGTCATCGACAGGCTCCTGCGGGATAGAGGCGCTGAGCGCCGCGCGCCAATCATCCAGCCGTTTGGCAAGGTCCGCGTCTTGAAGTGCCAGAATGCTGGCGGCCATCAATGCGGCATTGGCAGCACCAGCGGCCCCAATTGCCATGGTTGCCACGGGAAAACCGCGTGGCATTTGCAAGATTGAATACAGCGAATCGACACCTGAAAGGGCTTTAGTCTGCACTGGCACGCCGATCACCGGCACGCGGGTTTTTGACGCCATCATGCCGGGCAGATGTGCCGCCCCACCCGCACCTGCGATAATAACCTGCAATCCACGGTTCACAGCCGTTTTCCCATAACTCCACAAACGGTCGGGGGTGCGATGGGCTGATACGATCTTGGCTTCATAGGCGATGCCCAGTTCATCCAGCAGGGTCGCGGCCTCGCGCATCGTGCTCCAGTCAGATTGGGAGCCCATGATGATTCCGACGGGGGGATTTTCCATACAGGGTACGCCTTTATTAGATCGTCTAAGAAGCGCGTACTATAGCCATCAAGGGTGGGGTGGCAATCGGGTCAGGCCGTAATATCGGGGGTTAGTCGATCTTCGAGCTCGGCGATCAGATCTTTCATGCGCAGCTTGCGCTTTTTCAGCCGCTGCAGCGTCAACGGATCGGCCGTGCCCTTTTCAACAAGTGCGTGGATCGCATCATCAAGATCGCGGTGTTCCCTTCGGAAAACAGCTAGCTCGACGCGCAGGACGTCGTCGTTCTTCATCGACAGGTCACTTGGGGCATTCATAAGACTGGGTGATTCTTCTTTTGGTTAGGTCTTATAACATAAGCGTTAGCCAATCATTGGCATAGCCCTTGCTTATGACACAACTGCTCCCCATATTTAACATGTAGGTCGCCGATACAGGGGCCTGAACGACTGACTGTCGCTTTACTTAAGGACGTGTCTTATGACGAAACTAACGCTGGCCTCTTACCCGCACATGTTGGGGTTTGAGCAACTGGAACGTGTGTTGGAACGTACTGCCAAGGCAGGAAACGAGGGCTATCCGCCTTTCAACATCGAACAGACATCAGACTATAGCTATCGCATTACCCTTGCAGTCGCAGGGTTTGCAGAGGAAGATTTGTCTATCACCGTCGAAGATCGGCAATTGGTGATACGCGGACGTCAGGCCGATGATGGCCCGAATGAACGGATTTTTCTGCATCGCGGTATCGCCGCGCGGCAATTCCAGCGGTCCTTCGTGTTGGCCGACGGGGTCGAAATCGGCGAAGCGCTAATGGAAAACGGTTTGCTGCATGTCGATCTGAGCCGCTCGAAGCCGGAAAAAGTAATTCAGACGATTAAAATCAGAAAAGGGGAATAAAATGCAGAATTCAGAAACGCATCTTAAGGACCGGACCGTTTACGTGAAAACGATCGCCGTCTCGGACCTGCCCCTTGAAGTGCGCGAACAGGCCGAAGGGCTTGAACAGCTTTATGCGGTTCATGATGCAAAGGGTCAGCAATTGGCGCTGGTTGGTGATCGCAAGTTGGCTTTCAGCTTGGCGCGTGACCATGATTATGCGCCGGTGATGGTTCACTAAGAACGCAATTTGGGCGGAGAAAACCCAAGGGCCGCACATCAGTGCGGCCTTTTCTATTTTTGGTACTGTGGCTATTAATGCAAAGATTCATATCGAGGTGCCGCGATGACTGACCCTGCGATAGCTGTTTTGCCCTACGGTAGTAAGCTGGGCAGACATTTGGCGAAGCGAAGCCTTGACGATCTGGTTTGGCCTTTGGGGCGCCCCGAACGGCTGGCGAAAGGGACGGTGGCATCACTTAGTGTTCATGACCACCTCATCATTTTTCCTAAAACCAACATGCATTTCCTCCCAAACATAGGGACGCGCGCGCATGTATCGCCAATGGTCGTCGAACCGGCGATAATTCACGCACGCCATCTTAAATGGTTGCGATGGACTTTCCGTCGCTTCTTTAAAGTGTTGGCGTTTCATGAGGAGCTTTTGAATCATATTCCAAATGGACTCTTCCTGGAATTTGGAACGACCTGGGTGCCAAACTATGACGATCTATCGATACTAAAGACGAAACACATGTCTCTGATCGCCTCTGGCAAGCGGGACTTTGAGGGCCATCAGCTGCGCCACAACCTAGTCAAGTATGTACAAACGAAGGGGCTTGATGTGACGGTCTTGGGCCGCGGCTATGCGCCGTTCGAAGCAAAAAGCGACGGGCTTGCCCCATACCGTTTTTCGGTGGTCATCGAAAACATCAGGGAACGCAATTATTTCACTGAAAAGCTGGTTGATGCCGTCTTATGCGAGACAGTGCCGATCTATTGGGGATGTCCAAACATTGGTGAGTTTATAGATACGGATGGCATGATCCTTTGCGAAACCCAAGAAGATATAGAGCGCGCCGTGGCAATGGCATCTGAAGACCAGTACCAATTGCTTGCACCCGCATTACGCGCTGCAAAGCTGCAAGCGGCATCGTTTGCTAATCTCGAAAAACGCGCGGCAGAAACCTTAAAGGCTAGCCTATAACAGCTAGCCTTTTGGTTTCGTGTCACACTGGCAGCGCGCCGATCAGGCCTTAATCAGCCCCATGCTTTCAAGCTTCAAAAGCACCTGATGGGCGCAGTTGTCGACATCGACGTTTTCAGTCTCTACCGCCAATTCGGGGGATTCAGGAACATCGTAAGGGTCAGAGATGCCTGTGAATTCCTTGATCTTGCCTTCGCGGGCCAGTTTATACAGACCTTTGCGGTCGCGACGTTCGCATTCCTCGATCGATGTTGCGACGTGGATTTCCACGAAAGCACCAAACTCTTCGACGTCTTCGCGAACGGCGCGGCGGGTGGTGGCGTAAGGCGCGATCGGCGCACAGATCGCGATGCCGCCATTCTTGGTGATCTCGCTCGCAACATATCCGATGCGGCGGATGTTCAGGTCGCGGTGCTCTTTGCTAAAGCCCAGTTCCGACGACAGGTTTTTGCGCACGATATCCCCGTCCAAAAGCGTCACCGGACGGCCGCCCATTTCCATCAGCTTGACCATCAAAGCATTCGCGATCGTGGATTTCCCCGACCCCGAGAAGCCTGTGAAGAAAACTGTAAAGCCTTGCTTGTTCCGTGGCGGACGGGTGCGGCGCAGTTCAGCGACGACCTCGGGGAACGAGAACCATTCAGGGATCTCAAGACCCTCTTGCAGACGGCGGCGCAGTTCTGTGCCGGAAATGTTCAGGATGGTGACATCATCTTTGTCTTTGATTTCGTCCACGGCCTCGTATTGGGCGCGCTCTGCGACCCAGACCATGTGTTTGAAATCGACCATTTCGATGCCCATTTCCTCTTGATGCTCGCGGAACAGGTCCTGCGCATCATAGGGGCCATAGAAATCTTCGCCTTTGGAGTTGTTGCCGGGGCCTGCGTGATCGCGGCCAACGATGAAATGCGTACAGCCGTGGTTCTTGCGGATCAGACCGTGCCAGACCGCCTCGCGGGGGCCGGCCATGCGCATAGCAAGGTTCAGCAGGCTCATTGATGTGGTGGCGGCCGGGTATTTGTTCAGCACAGCCTCATAGCAGCGCACTCGGGTAAAGTGATCGACGTCGCCCGGTTTGGTCAGGCCAACAACAGGATGGATCAACAGGTTCGCCTGCGCTTCGCGGGCGGCGCGAAAAGTCAGTTCCTGATGCGCGCGGTGCAGTGGGTTACGGGTTTGGAAGGCCACAACCTTGCGCCAGCCCATCTTGCGGAAATAGGTGCGCAGTTCGTTTGGCGTATCGCGACGCGCCTTGAAATCATAGTGAACAGGCTGCTGGATGCCCGTAATCGGACCGCCAAGATAAACATTACCTGCGGTGTTGTGCAGGTAGTTCACGGCAGGGTGGGCACTGTCATCGGCACCGAATACTTTTTCCGCCTCGTTCGCCTTGTTCGGCGTCCAGCGGTCGGTGACGGTCATGATGGCAAGGATAACGCCTTCTTGGTCGCGCAGAGCAATGTCTTGGCCAATCTCAAGCCCTTCGGCGAATTTGTCAGACACATCAAGGTTAATCGGCATCGGCCAAAGCGAGCCATCCGCCAGACGCATGTTTTCGACAACGCCGTTATAGTCCTCTTCGGTCAAGAAACCTTTAAGCGGGTTAAACCCACCGTTCATCAATAACTCAAGATCGCAAATCTGGCGTGGGGTCAGATCGTGGCTGACAAGCTCGCCCGCCTCGATCTTCAGCTTTTGCGCCGAATCGTATGAGACAAAAAGTTCAGGGATCGGGGCTAGGTTTGGCGTCTGCATGTGGGTCTCGCAATAATTTAAATACAAATGGCAGTTTTGCGGGGTTTAAACCCACAGGATTAAAGTAATCAAGGCTTGCATCCTATTTTGGGCAATTTACGGACAATGACATGCTTTTTGTTGGGAAAGGGTAATTCTTTCCCAACAAATCACAGCGAACCCAAATATTAGACGCTTTCTTTCACTTCGGCACCATACCCCAGCGGCAACGATGTGTCTTTGCCTTCGTCATCGCCGGCTTCGGCAAGGAAGCGCTCAGCCTCGAGTGCTGCCATACAGCCCATTCCTGCGCTGGTCACGGCCTGCCGGTATTTGTGGTCGGTTAGATCGCCTGCCGCAAACACACCAGGGATAGATGTTTCAGTGCTGTCCGGCTTAGTGACAACATAGCCGCCCATGTGAGTTTCGAGCACATCCTTGACCAGTTCGTTCGCTGGCGCGTGACCAATGGCAACAAAAACGCCCTTGGCCGGGATGTCTGTAATTTCTCCGGTTTCGACGTGCTTTACCTTTACGCCCTCGACGCCAAGCGGGGTATCGGTGCCGTACACCTCGTCCAGTTGGTGAAACCACATTGGGACGATTTTTGGGTTCTTTTCTAGGCGGTCGATCAGAATCTTTTCGGCGCGCAGTTCATCTCGGCGGTGGATTAGCGTCACCTTTGAGGCGAAGTTCGTCAAAAACAACGCTTCTTCAACCGCGGTGTTGCCGCCACCGATGACCACAATCTCTTGATTGCGATAGAAAAAGCCGTCGCATGTTGCACAGGCTGACACACCAAAGCCTTTGAACTTCTCTTCGGATTCAAGCCCCAGCCATTTGGCGCGAGCGCCTGTCGCAAGGATAACTGCATCCGCAATATAGGTGGTGCCGCTGTCGCCTTTCGCGTGAAAGGGTCTGCTGGACAGATCAAGATCGTTGATAATATCGCCGATGATTTCCGTGCCCATAGCCGCTGCGTGTTCTTGCATACGGATCATCAGGTCGGGGCCTTGAACCTCGCTATCACCGGGCCAATTTTCGACCTCGGTTGTTGTGGTCAGCTGGCCACCTGGCTCGATCCCTTGGACAAGGATCGGGTTCAGCATTGCGCGGCTGCCATAAACCCCGGCGGTGTACCCCGCAGGGCCTGAACCGATGATCAAAAGCTTAGTCTTGCGTGTCTCGGCCATGATAGCCCCCCGGATACAGTGATAAAATTGTTTGATGCTATATAGCGATGCCAAGGGGGGCCTTAAACCCCATCTTTAAAGAACAGCTGATGCCTGTTTGCTCTCCCAACCTATTGCTAGGAAAAAAGCGAATTCTTCGAGTACAGATTGTTGCGCGGTCGCGAAAGAATATTGCGCCTGACTGCATGAGTGCTATAACAATCGGAAAATAGCTGGGGGTATTATGGCAGGAGCGCGGCTTGATCCGATTGATCGGAAAATTTTAGCCGAATTGCAGGCAGACGGTCGAATGACAAACGTCGAGCTGGCAAAACGTGTCGGTATTTCTGCACCTCCGTGTTTGCGCCGCGTGCGTACACTAGAAGAAAGCGGTTACATCCGGGGTTATCATGCGGATGTGAATGCTCGTGATCTAGGTTTCGAGGTGCAGGTGTTCGCAATGGTGGGGCTTGCTAGCCAAGCCGAATCGGACCTGACCGCATTCGAGGAAAAATGTCGCGGTTGGCCACTAGTGCGCGAATGCCACATGCTGAACGGCGAGGTGGATTTCATCCTCAAATGTGTGGCACCGGATTTGTCCGGCTTCCAAAGCTTTCTTACAGGGCAACTGCTGACCACACCAAATGTCGCTAGCGTTAAAACGAGCCTTGTCATCAGACCCGCCAAGGACGAACCCGGCGTGCCCTTTGATGTGTTAGAAGAAAGACTAAGCACCAACGCCTAATTGGGCACGTGCCTTATAGTGTCGCGTTTGATCTGGCAGGCGCGCGGGGATAGCACATCGCGCCAAAGTCGTAGGCATTTTGGATATGCGGGAACATGCCCAAGAACTGGTCACGGTACCTGATCGGAAGATCGCGCATAAAATCCAGGCCTGGATGAAATGATTCAACTGGCAAGCCGCCAACGAAAATGGTCGCATGCTGTGTCAGACACAGATGATATAACCGAACGGGCGTTGGCGGTGAGATCTCAATGATATTTACCCCATCAACCAGATCGCGCATCAGCGTTAGGAAATCCTTTTTCAAGCCGTCACCCCGCAAGTGCAGGGGGGTATGCAGAATCCGTGCCGTCGGGCCGAACGTTAGAAAACCTGAAGGACGTCCGGCACCTAGGCTGTCGGCCATGATGCGCACCAAAGGCGTGCGATGGCCCGTGTTTGCAGGCACAAACGAGCTTGAACCAATCCAAACCAAAGGCGCTGCATTGCCGTCGCCGGTCACAACCTTGTCGCCTGGATGCAGGTCTTCTACAGCGACAGTTCCGTGGGTCGTCAATACAGGGGATCCATGCGCAAAGGCCGAAAACGCGTTTTCAAACAGCGGAAGGGCGGGCGCGCGGTTTTGCCCGATAAACACGGACCCGTCGGTGCGCATTGCAACGATCTCGTAGCTCAGGCTTGGGTTTTCATTCTGCATTCAAAGCTCTCGCGGTAGCGACGCGGCATAACGTCCTTGCGCTCGCGGGCCATTAAAAGGGGAAATTTGTTTAATTACAATCGAAGAGACAGGGTTCGATGCCATGTTGTCACTTTCGGATGAGACATCACATGTTTCAGGCCCCCGTGGGCCAGATGGTGAAGCATCTGAAGCAATGAATGAAACGCCTTGAGTTGTATCATCGGGCGTCGGCAAAAGTCTGAACTGCTTCACCTTGATTAGGTGGCAATCCGACCCATCCACAACGATTGGCGACCCCGCACCGACAGACGTGAAAATACTCTGGTCGGGCAGCGACTGCCAAATTTAGGCGGACTTGCGAACCGACTCAAGTGCACTGCGCTTTGTGATGAATGCAGCGCGACGTGTGCCACGTGCCCAAGGCATCACGGTGGTGTCTTTGGCTGCAGTTTCTACAACGGACTTAATAAAACGTGTCTTGATTTTCATGATCGTATTCCTTCGCTCTCTGGCGTCTGCTCATTCGTTAGGGATCAATATGCAAAGGCTTTTGGGCGACGATAGGGCGTTGGAAACAATCTTTTCGAAAAAATGTGAATTGGATAAATGCATTTGTGACGTTTTCGCCCCAATCCCATGCTTCACCATATTTTGTGGTGGATTTGGCAACGCGCGAGCGGCTTGAACGGGGTCGGACAAGGTCACCTATTCTGTAAACCTATGCTGTTTCTGGCGGGAACATGGCAGGTGTTGGTCGCATTTTCGCCCAACTTGGCAACATCACAAGGTGATCGCAGCAATCAGTCGACCATAGTCTGCTTCTTTTGCGTGGGTCGTCCGGCGATAAGAATAGAACCGGTCCGGATCGCTATAGGTGCAATGGTGTGTCCATTCGGCATGGCCCACCCCCGTTGCACGCAACCGGTTCAGGCCAAACCCGGGCAGGTCGAACTGCATCCGGTCGTCCGTACCATTGGCAAAGTAACGGGCATGGTCGGGGTCTTCGGCCAGAAAGCTGTCGATGAATTCGGGGCCAACCTCATAGGCGCGTTGACTGATACAGGGACCGATAACAGCGTTGATGTTGGCACGCTGGGCCCCCAAAGCTTCCATCGCCTCAACCGTGGCTAGCAACACGCCATCCAGTGCGCCGCGCCAGCCTGCATGGGCTGCACCGATTACACCAGCGTTCAAGTCTGCAAATAGGACGGGCTGGCAATCTGCTGTTAAGATAGAAAGCGCCAGACCGGGGGTGGCGGTAACCAACGCATCGGCGCGGGGTTTTTCGGCAAGCGGCCCATCGACAGTGACGGCGGTTGCTGAATGTATCTGATGGACGCCGACCAAATGCGTGTCGGGCACACCCATAGCGTCGGCCACCCTTGCGCGGTTAATCTCGACAATCTCGCGTTGGTCAGAACTTCCGACGCCGCAGTTCAACCCGGTAAACACGCCAGAAGACGCCCCGCCACGGCGGGTAAAAAAGCCGTGTCGAACGGGCCCCAGACTGTCGGATGTTAGAATTTCAAGCGTCATGGCTCCAATCCCGGTGGCGGGGTTTGCGTCGTTGGATAAAGTCCCATCACCTTGAACAGGTTTCCCATTTCTGACGGGTGCGTCAAGCGCCGATGTGCAGCAATGTGCGTCTCAAGCGTTGGGCCGGTCATTGTCTTGGCTAAAACCTGCGCACGTTGGGTGATGCCAAGTCGTTCAAGGAAAACTCCCTGAGGGGTGATGCGCGTATGCTGTGCGGGCGTTGCGGCTGCTGCCAGTTGTTCAAAATCGACATGGGCAGTCAGATCGCAGTCGCCAGGTGCTGCCAACGGGTCGGTCTGTTCGTGGGCACGCAGCGCCTGAAGCGTGTCGCCCAAGCTGCGCCAATCGCCATAATCTATAATCAGAGCCGCCCCCCCATGTGTCTCGATACGAGCGGACAGCGCCTGCATGACCGGCGCAATCTGGGCACAATCCTCGATCAAGTCCCCATCGGCCGTATCCTCAAGGCGGTGCGCCAAGGCCGGCTGCGGCGACATTGGCCCCAGCCCAAACCCAAGCGCACCGTCGGTCAGGCCAACCTGTCGTTCGCGCCACCCTTGGCTGGTGCGGATGAATTGGCGGATCGGTAGCGCATCGAAAAATTCGTTCGCCACCAGATAAAGCGGCTGATCGGGCAGGGCGTCAGCGGTATCGAACCAAGTGACCTTGTGATTGGTCAATGTTGCGGCTTGCACATCTCGCAGCTTGGGCGAGGCTTCGACCAGCGCAATTTCGGCCGCATCAGCAAAGCCCGGTACGTTGCTGGTGGCGCGCAAAATATCAGCCATCAAGGTTCCGCGCCCGGGGCCAAGCTCGGCCAGGGTGAAGCTTTTCGGGCCGCCTTGGGCCAGCCATGTCTGCGCAAGGCAGAGCCCGATAAGTTCGCCGAACATCTGGCTAATCTCGGGTGCGGTGACAAAATCGCCCTGCGCCCCCAAAGGATCGCGGGTGGTATAATAGCCAAGCGTAGGATGCAGTAAACAGGTCGCCATGTATTCGTCGATTCGCATGGGCCCATTGGCGCTGATCTGCGCCTTGATATGGTCCAGTAGATCGATCATTCGACGCGTTTGGACCGCGCAATAAAATAGACGCCGATTGCAATCATCGGCAGACACAGGATTTGGCCCATGGTCAGGCCATACCCGCCGATTTCCCAAGCAAGGCCCAGTGGATTACCGGGGGTTACGAACTGCGCATCTGGCTGGCGGAAAAATTCGACCATAAATCGCGCGATGCCGTATCCGGCCAGAAACGTGCCGCCGATCAAACCTTCGGATTTTAACGCCCCGCGTCGCCAAGCCATATACAGCAACAATGCGCCAAGGAATAACCCTTCCAGCAGGGCCTCGTAGAGTTGCGAAGGATGACGTGCACAGATGCCAACTACATCTGGGCAAACCTGCGCGGCTTGCGTGGGAAATGGCACACCCCAAGGCAGATCTGTGGGGCGGCCCCACAGTTCGGCGTTGATAAAGTTGGCAATCCGTCCCAGAAACAGGCCCGGTGCAAGGCCCAAACTCACCATATCCCCGGTTGATATCTTGTTAAGTCCGTGTCGGCTGGTAAAGAAGATGAACGCCAGAATTACCCCGATCGCCCCCCCGTGGAACGACATTCCGCCTTCCCAGATACGTAGGATTTGCAGCGGATTCTGCAGATAGTATGCCGGTTGGTAGAACAGAATATAGCCAAGCCGCCCGCCCAAAATCACGCCTAAAATGACCCAGAATAACAAGTCCTCGACCCGCTGCTTGGTCATGACGGGTTTTCCACCGCTCCAGTATTCGGGGTGATTGACTGTTCGCACAACGATGCGCCATCCGATGATGATGCCCGCAATATACGCAAGCGCATACCAGCGCAGGGCAAAGGTCATGCCAAACAAGGTGATCGAGAAAATCTCGGGCGACATATCGGGAAAGGGGAGCATTGCATTCATAGGCGTGATTGAGCCTGCCCGTGCGGCGAAGTCAACCTTGCGAGAACACGAATTGAACACCATATAGAGATCAACCGTCGTACAGGAGTGACCGTAATGCAGACCCGCAACAAGATTTTTGACGATATTTCACAGATGATGACCAACGCCATGGGCGTGGCCCAAGGGGCCAAAACCGAGGCAGAGACCGCCATGAAGGGGATGATGGACCGTTGGTTGGCCGACCGCGATTTCGTAACCCGTGATGAATTTGATGCCGTGCGTGCAATGGCCCAGAAAGCCCGCGAAGAAAACGAGGCCCTCAAAGCCCGTATTGACGCGATGGAATCCAAAGGCTGATCGACGCTTCTTAATTGGCTTGAAATTTTCCACAAGGCACCCGAATTTGCGTTCGGGTGCTTTGTTCTTTTGCGGGCAGGGCAGGCGAATTTAACAATTTTCCCGAATATGGTGCCGTGACCTTTGCCAAGTTTAGTGTTGCTGAGGATGTTATCCACAACATACTGAGGTTATCCCCCACCTTTTGTAGCTATCCACAGAAAAAGACTTGCCACGCAGGCGTCATATGCGCACCATATATTGTGTAGGGCGGGAGAACGATCCGCACCTATTGTGAATACACCCACGTATAGAGGTGCCCTGGTACCGATATACCCAAGAACATACGAGGTGGTAACATGGCCCTGAGCGAGCAATATTTCGACGACGAGATCCATCCCATCGACATCGTCGAAAACCTAGCAGCCTTTAACGACTGGGATTTTGACCGAATTTCGGATGAACAGATAGCGATGGCCGTCGAAGGCCAATGGCGGACTTATTCGATCACGCTGGCGTGGTCAGCTTATGACGAAACGCTGCGCTTAATCTGTTCTTTCGAAATGGACCCGCCGGATGAAAAACTGCCTGCGCTGTACCATCTGTTGAACGATGTGAACGATCAGTGCTGGGCGGGTGCCTTTACCTATTGGTCCGAACAAAAGACGATGATCTATCGCTATGGTCTGGTGCTTTCCGGCGGTCAGGACGCAACTGCAGAGCAGATCGACACGATGATCGGTTCCGCAGTTCTAAGTGCTGAACGGTATTATCCCGCGGTTCAACTTGTTGTGTGGGGCGATCAAACGCCCAAGCAGGCGCTTCAGGTTGCCATTGCAGAGGCCTACGGCCACGCGTAGGTGTTGCCCCCAATGTTAAAAATTGGGGAATATCGCGATGAAAGATACACGTATTGCAAAAGACGGCCTTGTTCTGCTGGGCTGTGGCAAAATGGGATCCGCGATGTTGGCCGGTTGGCTGGCACGCGGTTTGCCGAAATCATCTGTTTGGGTCATTGATCCGTATCCATCTGACTGGCTCAAGGATCAGGGCGTCCAGTTGAACGTCGATTTGCCTGCCGCGCCTGCCATCGTGTTGGTCGCTGTAAAGCCGCAGATGATGGGCGACGCCTTGCCGACCTTACAGGCAATGGGCAATGGCAAGACCGTATTCATCAGCGTTGCTGCGGGTACCACAATCGCCACCTTTGAAAAAACTCTTGGGGCCAAGACGCCGATCGTGCGCGCCATGCCTAACACGCCTGCGGCTATCAGCCAGGGCATCACTGCAATCGTCGGAAATGACAACGTTGGTGCGCAGGGCATGGACGAGGCCGAAAAATTGCTGAGCGCCGTTGGTGATGTGGTGCGTTTGGACGACGAGACTCAGATTGATGCAGTCACCGGTGTCAGCGGCTCTGGTCCGGCGTATGTGTTTCACATGATCGAAACCATGGCTGCGGGCGGTGTGGCCCAAGGCTTAAGCCCCGAACTGGCGCTGCAATTGGCCACAGCAACCGTGGCCGGGGCAGGGGCGTTGGCCAAGTCTGCCGACGAAGACCCGACGCAGTTGCGAAAAAACGTGACCAGCCCGAATGGGACCACACAGGCCGCGTTGGATGTGTTGATGAATGAGGACAACGGCTTTCCGTCTTTACTCAAACGTGCAGTAGCCGCCGCCGCTGACCGGTCCCGCGAGTTGTCCCGTGACTGAGATTAGCTTTGACGATTTCCTGGCGGTTGATATCCGGGTCGGCACGATCACACGTGCCGAACCGTTTCCAGAAGCACGCAAACCTTCAATCAAGATGTGGATCGATTTCGGACCCGAGATTGGCGAACGCAAGACATCTGCACAGATCACCGCACATTACACGCCCGAGGATCTGGTTGGTACTCAGGTCATGGGTGTCGTGAATTTCCCGCCGCGCCAGATCGGGCCGTTCATGTCCGAAGTGCTGGTGCTGGGGGTAGCTGATGAAAATGGGGCGATTGTGCTGACGCGGCCCGCGCAGCCCGTCCCAAACGGAGGACGCATGCATTGACCAAACTTTTGATTGCTCGCCCCGCCCCAGACGAGGTACACGCCGCACTCGGCGGTTTCGACGTAACCTATCGGGATGTCCACACGCCTCTTACGGCGGACGAAATGAAGGCTGCGCTGCGCGACTATGACGGGGTCCTGCCAACCTTGGGCGATGCATTTTCAGCAGATGTGTTTTCACAGGTGGAAAACCCCCGCTGCAAAATCCTTGCCAATTTCGGGGTGGGTTATAACCACATTGATGCCGCCGCCGCCCGTGCCAGCGGCGTTGAGGTGTCAAACACGCCAGGTGCCGTGACAGACGCCACTGCCGACATTGGCATGACTCTCATGCTGATGGCCGCACGCCGTGCGGGCGAAGGCGAACGTCTGGTTCGGTCTGGCGCGTGGACGGGTTGGCACCCGTCGCAACTGTTGGGCATGCATCTAACGGGCAAGACAGTCGGCATCGTTGGCATGGGTCGGATCGGTCAGGCCGTCGCACAGCGATGTCACTACGGGTTCTCGATGTCTGTGAAATACTTTAACCGTAGCGCCAAGGACTTGCCCTATGAGGCGGAACATATCAGCGATCTAAAGGCGTTAGTTGCCGCAGTTGATGTTGTAGTAATTGCCGTTCCGGGTGGGGACGAAACCCACCATCTCATCAATGCAGACGTGCTGACCGCTATGCAGCCACACGGGTTGCTTATTAACATCGCACGCGGAAACGTGGTGCAGGAAAGCGCACTGATCGACGCGTTGCAGTCCGGTTCAATCGGTGGTGCGGGCCTCGACGTTTACGAGTTCGAGCCCAAGGTGCCTGAGGCATTGCGCGTTCTGGATAACGTGGTGCTATTGCCGCATTTGGGTACGTCTTCGCACGAGGTGCGTGTGGATATGTGGATGATGGCGGTTGAGAATTTGAAAGCAGGTGTCGCAGGCAAAACGCCTCCGAACGCGGTCTAGGGGCTGGATTACCGACCCACAGCCTCGCGCCAGTGACGGCGACAGAGCGAGACGTATGTTTCGTTCCCGCCAATCTGGACCTGCGCACCTTCTTTGATCGCGTGGCCCCCGGCATCCTGACGGACCACCATCGTGGCCTTCTTGCCGCAATGGCAAATGGTGCGGACTTCGCGCATTTCATCAGCCAGCGCTAGCAGCGTGGCTGAACCGGGAAACAGCATTCCCTGAAAATCGACCCTCAGCCCGTAGCACATGATTGGCACTCCCAGATCGTCGACCGCACGGGCCAGCTGCCAAACCTGATCGCTGCCCAAAAACTGCGCTTCGTCGATAAAGATACAGGCGCAGGGGCCTGACTCCAAACGGTTTTTGATCTTTTCGAACAGGTCTTCTCCGGTGCCGAATGTGTCTGCTTCTTGGCCGATGCCGATGCGCGACGCGATGCGCCCGTCGCCCGCGCGATTGTCAAACTGCGCTGTCATTAAATAAGGGACCATGCCGCGTTCCACATAGTTATGGGCTGCTTGCAAAAGCACCGTGGATTTGCCGGCGTTCATGGTCGAATAGTGGAAATAAAGCTTTGCCATGGGTCTCTCTACAAGCAGTCAGGTCAGGCGTTCAAGACCGGGATGGCGATTGTTGGCGGGCGGAGACACAGGCGCAGTTACCGCCACAGCGGTGGCTAGACGAATATCAAGTGTCTTCCTAAAAGCCGCCGCGCCTAAACGTGGCGTTGCACCAGTACGGACCCAACAGAATACCCTGCGCCAAAGGAACAGATCAGCCCGGTATCACCGTCCTTCAAGTCTTTAGAATACTTGGAAAACGTGATTATGGATCCGGCCGAAGAGGTGTTTGCATAGTCTTGCAGGATATTGGGTTGTTCGCCCGGTTCCGGCACGCGCCCCAATACTTTACGACCGATAAAATCATTCATCGACTTGTTGGCCTGATGCAGCCACAGCCGTTTTAAATCAGCGGCTTCCACACCCACGTCAGCCATGTGGTTGGCAATATGGTCGGCGACCAAAGGCAGCACTTCTTTAAATACTTTGCGTCCGTTCTGCATGAATTGCATATCCCGACGATCCTCGACACCCGCGGGGCGCGAGCGGCGCAGGAAGCCGTTGTTGTTGCGTATGTTGTTTGAAAATTGCGTGGCGCAACGGGTTGATTTAATTTCAAAATAGGGTCCGGTCGCATCCTCGGCCCGTTCGATCAATACGGCCGTTGCCACGTCGCCAAATATGAAATGGCAGTCGCGGTCGCGCCATTCTAGGTGGGCGGAACAGATCTCGGGGTTGACGACCAGCGCCGACCGGATCGAACCTGACCGCACCATGTCTGCAGCGGCCTGAATACCAAAGGTGGCCGACGAACAGGCCACATTCATATCAAAGGCAAAGCCGTTGATTCCCAACAAATCCTGTATCTCGATCGCCACGGCCGGATAGGCCCGCTCAAGGTTTGATGCCGCACAGATTACCGCATCCACATCGGCCGCTGTCTTGCCCGCATCTGCCAGCGCCTTTTGCGCGGCGTCCAGTGCCATTTCAGCCATTAAGCTGGGTTCATCATCCCTCCGTTGGCGCAGCAGTGGATGCATCACATGCGGATCAAGAATGCCAGTCTTGTCGATGACATAACGCTGTTCAATTCCCGATGCTTTAAAGATGAAATTTTCGGAAGAATGGTCCTTGGCTATGACCGTTCCTGCGGCAATCGCATCTGCATTTTCGGCGTTGTACAGATCAGCATAAGCATTGAATGCGGTTACCAATTCGGCATTGGTTATGACCTGATCCGGCGTGAAAATGCCGCTTCCGGTGATGGCTGGCGTGTACATGGGGAACCCTTTTTGAACTTATGTGAATAAGGCCAAAAAAGCCACGTGGGGTCAAGGGATTGCCTATAACTTGGGCGACGATACGCAGATACCTCTTGTGTTGGGTGTCAGGGTAGCGGCACCTTGCATGCCAATGCTTACCTTGACGAATGAATGATCGGACTTGCTATGACTTTGCCTTCTTTGCTGCCCCGCGGTGAACTTGACGCGTTGGCCCATGAAATGGGAACAGACAAATCCTCAAGGACTCACGATTATATGCGGTTGTATGAATTTCTGTTCAAACCGTTCAAAGATCAGGACTTCTGCTTCATGGAGCTTGGCGTAGGCTTGCCGCGCATCAATGCGGCGTCCCTGCGGTCTTGGCGCAAATTCTTTACAAAAGCGCGGATTATCGGCGTCGACAATGATAAGCGGGTCGAGAAATTTTCGGGCGATGAGTTCAAAATCCGCATTGGGGACGCTTCTGATACCGCGTTTCTGACCGAGCTGTCAGAGACCTACCAACCCTCGATTGTTCTGGACGATGCCAGCCACAAGTGGTCGCATCAGATAATAGCGTTCAAAACGATGTTTCCGCTGCTGCCCCCCGGCGGTTTATATGTGATCGAGGATATCTTCACGTCATTCCCGATGCCGATTAAATACGACGTCTACGCCGATCATCCAGAATCCACTTGGACCTTGATCGCGCGATTGCAAGCGGCTTTGGCCGGATGCCAAACCGAATGGCCCGCGCTGAGCGTCGAGGAATCCGAGCTGGTTTCGTGGATCGATGCAGTATTTCTGACACGCCGGACGGTGATTTTCGTGAAACGAGAAGCACAGCGACCCGAAGAGATTGAGCGTGTAGCGGAGTTAAAAAGACGGCAAGAGTAGTCAGAAGGCCGTAGGTCTATTGGCATCGCTTTCCGAAAGGCAGGCGATGCCGTTTTGTTACCCTTGCAGTGACTTCACGCCAATTTCGTCTTCGGCCTGTGCTTTGATCGCCAGTGCCGCTGCATAAGAACCCGCAGCTGTCGTGAAATACGGAATCTTGTCGTACAATGCGATGGAGCGGATGGATTTGCTGTCTTCGACGGCTTGCGCACCCTCAGTAGTGTTCATCACCAGATGGATTGCCTCGTCCTTCATCATATCGGTGATGTCGGGGCGGCCTTCGTAGACTTTGTTGACGATCTTGCAGGCGATGTCGTGGGACGTCAGCCAATCGGCAGTGCCACGGGTGGCGACGATGGTAAAATCCTGTTCCAACAGAATGCGTGCAGCGGTCAGCATTTCGCCTGTTTTGTCCATGTCTTTGATCGACAGGAAGGCGCAGCCGTTGCGGGGCAGCGGGTTACCGGCACCCATTTGCGCCTTGAGAAAGGCGCGCGGAAAATCGCGGTCCCAGCCCATGACTTCACCGGTTGAGCGCATCTCCGGCCCAAGCAGCGTGTCCACACCCGGGAAACGGGCAAAGGGTAAAACGGCCTCTTTCACAGAAAACCACGGCATGTTGGGATCGGCCAGCGTCATCGGATCGCCAAGCGGCAGAACGTCGTCATAGGCGGCGTCGACGTTATAGGGCGCACGCAATGGGAAGTTCGACAGCGGTTCGCCCGCCATGATCCGCGCGGCAATGGATGCGATGGCGGAATCAGTTGCCTTGGCCACGAAGGGCACGGTCCGCGAAGCACGCGGGTTGACTTCGATCAGATAGATTTCGCCATCCTTGATCGCGAACTGGATGTTCATCAGGCCAACGACGTTCAACGCGAGGGCCAGCGCCTTGGTCTGTTTTTCGACCTCTGCAATAATCTCGCGGGAAAGCGAATAGGGGGGCAGGGAACACGCACTGTCGCCCGAGTGAACGCCGGCCTCTTCGATGTGCTGCATGATACCAGCGACATGGACGTTTTTGCCGTCACACAGCGCATCGACGTCGAGTTCAACTGCGCCCGATAGGTAATTGTCGAGCAAAACCGGACTCTTACCAGAAACAACAACGGCCTCACGGATGTAACGCTCAAGGCTCGATTGATCGCGTACGATCTCCATCGCGCGACCACCCAAGACATATGACGGGCGGATTACGAGCGGAAAGCCGATGTCAGCAGCAATTTCAAGCGCTTCGGCGTCGGAATGGGCAATGCCGTTATGCGGTTGCTTCAGGCCCAACCTTTTGACCAGATCGGCAAAACGTTCGCGGTCTTCGGCCAGATCGATCATGTCAGGTGTTGTGCCAAGGATCGGGATTCCAGCGTCTTGCAGGGCTTGTGCGATCTTCAGCGGAGTCTGGCCGCCGAACTGGACGATGACGCCGTGCAACGTGCCGTTTTCCTGCTCGACGCGCATGATCTCCATGACGTGTTCGAAGGTCAGAGGTTCAAAATACAAACGGTCCGAGGTGTCATAGTCGGTCGACACTGTTTCGGGGTTACAGTTGACCATAATGGTCTCATAGCCTGCGTCAGTCAGCGCGTAACATGCGTGGCAACAACAGTAATCGAATTCGATGCCCTGACCGATGCGGTTCGGGCCACCACCTAGGATCACGACCTTTTTGCGGTCGGACGGGCGGGCCTCGCATTCGACTTCGTCAAAGGCGGGGGATTCGTAGGTGGAGTACATATAGGGAGTTTGCGCCTCGAACTCGGCGGCACAGGTATCGATACGTTTAAACACGGCTTTGACGCCGAGGTTCAGGCGGGCGCGACGTACGTTGTCTTCGTCGCGGCCTGTCAGGATGCCAAGGCGGGCGTCTGTGAAACCCATCATCTTAAGCTGGCGCATACCTGTTTCAGTTAGTGGCAGGCCATCCTTGCGGACGACTTCTTCGGCTTCCACGATCTCGCGGATGCGGGCCAAGAACCACGGGTCGAACATGGTCACACCGTGAATGTCCACGTCGGACATGCCATAGCGCATGGCCTGGGCGATGGTGCGCATGCGATCGGGGGTTTGCTTGCTAATCGCCTTGATCAGGGAGGCCTGATCGGGGGCACCCGGGATGTCGATTTCATCAAAGCCGGTCAAACCGGATTCCATCGATGCCAGCGCCTTTTGCAAAGATTCGTGGATCGTACGGCCAATCGCCATTGCCTCGCCCACGGATTTCATCGCGGTGGTCAAATGTGGTTCGGAGCCGGGAAATTTCTCGAAAGCGAATTTCGGGATCTTAGTGACGACATAGTCAATTGTGGGTTCAAAAGACGCAGGTGTCACGCCAGTGATGTCATTGTCGAGCTCGTCCAGCGTATAGCCAACGGCCAGTTTGGCGGCGATTTTTGCAATCGGGAAACCCGTCGCCTTTGACGCCAGCGCCGAGGAGCGCGATACGCGCGGGTTCATTTCGATCACGACCATGCGACCATCGGCAGGGTTCACAGCCCATTGCACGTTTGATCCGCCGGTTTCCACACCGATTTCGCGCAGGACCGCGATCGAGTGGTTTCGCATGATTTGGTATTCTTTGTCCGTCAGCGTCAGCGCAGGGGCAACGGTAATCGAATCGCCCGTGTGCACGCCCATCGGATCAATATTTTCGATGGAACAGACAATGATGGCGTTGTCAGCAGTGTCACGAACGACCTCCATCTCGAACTCTTTCCAACCGAGCAAGCTTTCGTCGATCAGGATTTGCCCGACAGGCGAGGCATCCATGCCGGAGCGGCAGAAAAATTCATAATCATCGCGGTTGTATGCTACGCCACCGCCGGTTCCGCCCATGGTAAAGGCTGGCCGGATGATGGCGGGAAGGCCGACGTAATCCAACGCTTCAAGAGCGATCGCCACACCTGCGGCTAGGTCCTTTTTACCGACAGCATTCTTGGGCGCGGTAACGATGGTTGCTTTGGGGTTTTCAATGCCCAGCCTATCCATCGCTTCGCGAAAGAGCTGGCGATCTTCTGCCATTTCAATGGCTTCGCGTTTGGCACCGATCATCTCAACGCCGTATTTTTCCAGCACGCCCATTTCTTCGAGCGCAAGGGAAGTGTTCAGTCCGGTCTGGCCTCCCATGGTGGGCAGCAGCGCATCGGGGCGTTCTTTTTCGATGATCTTGGCAACGATTTCTGGGGTGATGGGTTCGATATAGGTGGCGTCTGCCAGCCCCGGGTCAGTCATGATCGTCGCAGGGTTGGAGTTGACGAGGATGACGCGGTAGCCTTCCTCTTTCAAAGCTTTACAGGCTTGTGCGCCGGAATAGTCGAATTCGCAGGCCTGACCAATCACGATGGGCCCTGCACCAATGATCATGATAGATTTGATATCGGTTCTTTTTGGCATGGCTCAGGCCCCCGGATGTTTGCAAATTCTCCGCGTTATATGCCTTGGGGGGAGAGGTGCAAGGGGGATCGGGCGCTATCTGGTCGGGTTTTGATTTTGTGGTGGCCGGATTGGGACGCTGACCCAAAACCCCGAAAATTTTAGAGCCTGAGAAGCGGGGCCTTGGTTTCAGCTGCTAGCGTAAAGATAGTCACGGGTCAGTGGAACAGCGGTGCGGCTATTTGAAAGTTGGAATTGGTAGACACCCTGCATCTGGTCTTCGAATGCGATGAGGCAGACGGCAAAGTAAAATTCGAACATCCGGATGAAGCGGTCATCGTGCATCTGTCGGATTTGGTCTTGGGCGGCATTAAAACGTTTGAGCCAGTGTCGAACGGTTTTCGCATAATGCAGTCGCCAGATTTCGATGTCGGTCTGCCAAAGGCCCGCGTTCTCCATTGCACCGGCAAGTTCCGAGAGCGACGGGACATAGCCGCCCGGAAAGATGTATTTATTCAAAAACGGATCGTGCTGCACGGGCGGGGCTGAGCGCACGATGCTGTGGATCAACGCAACCCCGTCGGGGGCCAATAAATCACTGACACGCTGGAAATAGGTGCCGTAATTTGGAACACCCACATGTTCGAGCATGCCGACGCTGACAATCCTGTCAAAGGTGCCGGATGTCTTGCGATAGTCCTCGAGGCGGAAAGTGATCTTGTCCGACAGACCTGCCTGGGTGGCACGAGCGCGGGCAGTTTTGAGTTGGTTTTCGGAAAGCGTGATCCCTGTGACGCGAACCCCGTGATCGCGGGCTAGGGTCAGCGCCATGCCGCCCCAACCACATCCGATGTCGAGCACATGATCGTCGGGGCGCAGACATAGCTTGCGAATGATGTGCGCTTTCTTCGCTTCCTGGGCGGCCTCCAGTGTCATGTTGGGGTCCGTGAAATACGCGCACGAATATTGCATGTCTGCGTCCAGAAACAGCGCATAGAACTCTTCGGAGATGTCGTAGTGGTGGGCCACGTTAGCTTGGGCGCGAGTGGGGCGGTTCAGCTGGATGATGCGCCGCATATGATAGCGCGCAAGGTTTAGTCCGCGCAGCCACCCAGGAATCCCGCCAGTGCTACGATTGCCCTGAAGCACTTTCAGTGTGCCCAACAGCGCTAGGTCCGGAAAGGTGATCCGCTGATCCATGTACCCTTCTCCAAGGGCAAGCACAGGGTTCAGGCATAGCTCACGCAGCACTGTGTCGTCTTTGAAGTGCAGGGTCGCAGTTTGCCCTGTGTCGGGGCCATAATGGGCAGTGCTGCCATCGGCAAACCGAACGATCAGGCGGTCGCGTGTCATAAGCCCGTTTAGGAAATGGTCAAATGCACTGCGCCACATGGGCAACGCCCTTTCTTGTTAGGTAGTATCTAGGAATGCACGCACTGAATCTTCGAATGCGCGAGGTTTCTCGGCGTGCAGCCAATGTCCGGCACCGGGGATCTTGGCAAAATATGCATTGGGAAACAGCGCTTTGATCTTGGGTCGATACGCGGATTGCAGATAATGGGACGTGCCACCCGATAAAAAGAAGGTAGGCCCGTCAAAGGGCCCGGTGATGTGTTCAGGCCATCCCACGATATTGGACATCTCGGCCTCGAGAACGTCGAGGTTCAGTTTCCACGCTTTGTTCGCAACGTCTAAGGATTGCGTGAAAAAAGTTTGCAGCGCGGGTTCGACGCCAGCCGCGGCCAGCTGATCTAGGGCGTCTGAGCGGCGGGTGAGTGTGGTCAAGTCAACGTTGCGCATGGCATCGATGAATTCTTGCTGGTTGTGGTCATAGGTGACAGGGGCGATGTCGGCGACGATCAGCCGGCGGACCAATTCGGAATGTTGTAGGGCAAGAACCATAGATGCTTTGCCGCCCATCGAATGACCGCAGACATCCATCGGCGCGCCGATATGGCGGATAACCTCGGCCAGATCGGCGGCCATATCTGGGTATGTTTGCGTGTCGGCGCGCGGGCTGTCGCCGTGGTTGCGCATATCAACCGTGATGATGCGGCGTGTGTCGGACAACCGCTTGGCAATCACGCCCCAGTTGCGGCCAGAGCCGTACAAGCCATGAACAATCAAAAGGGCGGGGGCATCCGTCGCGGTGCCATATTCTGAAAAGCTAAGCATGGAACTAGACTTAGGCCCATTGCAGCAAATGTGCCAGAGTGTTTAGAATAGCGAATGCTGGATCAAAAAGACGTACACAATAAAGCACAGATGGTGCGCCGCGAAATGCAGCTAAAACTTGGCGTGCAAAGCCGCGATCTGGATCATGCGCTTCGAAAGGCCGGGCGCAGGTTGCCGGCCAAGGTGCGCAAGCAGGGATACACACTGGCGAGGGCTGAGTTTTTGGCGCAGAACCCAAAAATGGCGCGCCTTTTGGACGGGCGTGAAGTGGAAACCGCCTTTGATATCGTGATGGCCCATTTGCACAGCATCGACGAGGTCGAAAACCGCAAGGATCGCGTTCTAGGGGTCGCCGGATCGGTCGCTTTTAACCTGCTGTTCGTAGGTGGGGCGTTTGTGGTCTTTCTTTGGTGGCGTGGCTACGTCTGACTGCCGTATTGCACGTCGGTAACATGCTCCAACCAGTCCACCGCTTTTCCATCCAACGCTTCTTGAATGGCAAGATGCGTCATGGCGCAATCGGGGGCGGCCCCGTGCCAGTGTTTTTCGCCTGGCGCGAACCAGACGGTATCACCGGGACGCAAGGGTTTCACCGGACCGTCTTGAGTTTGTGCCAGACCCGCGCCCGATAGAACCAACAAGGTTTGCCCCAAAGGATGAGTATGCCATGCTGTGCGTGCACCCGGCTCGAATGTCACTGTTGCCGCACGAATGCGGGCGGGTTCCGGTGCTGAAACGACTGGATCAAGGCGCACGGTGCCAGTGAAGTATTCGGCCGATCCAACCTCGGAGGGGCGGGAACCTGTAGGTTTGATGTCCATCTGTGTCTCCTGATTATGCAAATCCTTGCGGGCAGGATCAGGGCAGACGGTACCGATTGCAAGGGAGCATCGACATAGGTGCCGCTGTTGCCGCGCCGTACGTTATTGAGAATAACCCAGACGATGCAGACCAAAAAAACACGGTCAGAGCGTTTATCCAAGTGTGAGAAAGGCCCCGCAGCGCAAGCTGGCGGGACCTTTTGTTTTTGATGGTGCTTGGGGCGCTGCCCCCCGCCCTGCGGGGCCACCCAGGATCTATTTCCATTTGGAGGTAGAATGGGGCTTTGGAGGTTATAGGTTTGGGTAGATCGGGAAGCGCGCACAGAGTGCTTCGACTTCGGCCTTTACCTTGGCTTCGACGGCGGCGTTGCCATCAGCACCATTCGCGGCAAGGCCATCGACGACTTCGATGATCCAATCGGCGACCTGACGGAATTCATCCTCGCCAAAGCCACGGGTTGTTGCGGCGGGGGAACCAAGGCGGATACCCGAGGTGACAGTTGGCTTTTCGGGATCAAATGGTACGCCGTTTTTGTTGCAGGTAATATGGGCACGGCCCAATGCTTTTTCAGTATCGTTGCCCTTGACACCTTTAGGGCGCAGATCGACCAAAAGCAGGTGTGTGTCGGTACCGTGTGTCACGGTGTCGAGCCCGCCCTTGATCAGCTGGTCACTGAGGGCTTGGGCATTTTTGACGACCTGCTTGATGTAGGTTTTGAACTCGGGCTGAAGCGCTTCGCCAAAGGCAACAGCTTTAGCCGCGATGACATGCATCAGCGGACCACCCTGGATGCCGGGGAAGATGGCGGAGTTGAACTTTTTCGCGAGCGCCTCGTCATTGGTGAGGATCATGCCGCCGCGCGGGCCGCGCAGGGTTTTATGCGTAGTTGTGGTTGCCACATGCGCGTGGGGGAAGGGCGAGGGGTGTTCGCCTGCTGCCACGAGACCAGCAAAGTGGGCCATATCGACGTGCAGATAGGCCCCGACCATATCAGCAATCTCGCGCATGCGTTTGAAATCGATCTGACGCGGAATGGCAGAACCACCGGCGATGATCATTTTCGGCTGGTGCTCTTTGGCCAATGCCTCGACCTGATCATAGTCAAGCAAGTTGTCTTCCTTGCGCACGCCGTATTGAATCGCGTTGAACCATTTTCCCGACTGGTTGGGCTTTGCGCCATGGGTCAGGTGGCCGCCTGCGTCCAAGGACATGCCAAGGATTGTATCGCCGGGTTGCAAGAGGGCCTGAAATACGCCTTGGTTTGCTTGTGAACCGGAGTTCGGCTGTACGTTGGCATAGGCGCAATCAAACAATTCGCAGGCGCGTTCAATCGCGAGGTTTTCAGCCACATCGACAAATTCACAGCCGCCATAATAACGCCGGCCCGGATAGCCTTCGGCGTATTTGTTGGTCATCACCGAGCCTTGCGCTTCCATCACTGCGGCAGAAACAATGTTTTCGGACGCGATCAATTCGATCTCGTTACGCTGGCGGCCCAGCTCGTCTGTGATGGACTTGAAAATTGCAGGATCTGCTTGTGACAAGGATTTGGTGAAGAAACCGGACATAGGGTGTTCCTTTGAACAAGGGTATCAGTTGTGGGCTATCTAGCGGAAACAGAACGTAGGGTGAAGGTCGTATTCCGTCGCACCTGACGACATAAACGGCAAAGCTGGTAGACTGGTGGATAATGTGTTTCTTTCGGGTCTGAATATTCCCGATTGGAAACTTGTGCCCATGAAGATCGCCTTTGCCGCTAGCCATGCCGACGACGCGCAAGCCGCCTTGCAAAAGCTAAGCGAAAGATATGGCAACGTGCCCGTATCCGAGGCGCAGGTCATTGTCGCCTTGGGGGGCGACGGTTTTATGTTGCAAACCTTGCATGACACGCAGGCGTTGAACGTGCCCGTCTATGGAATGAACCGCGGCACCATCGGGTTTTTGATGAACGAATACGCCGAGGACGCGTTGACCGACCGACTGGATGCCGCCGAGGAAGCGGTGATTAACCCCTTGGTTATGGTCGCGACCCATGCGGACGGAACTGTGTCCCATGGGTTGGCACTGAATGAAGTGGCGCTGCTGCGTGAAGGGCCGCAAGCCGCAAAACTGCGGATCAGTGTCGACGGGCGCGTGCGTATGGAGGAACTGGTCTGCGATGGCGCGCTTTTGGCGACGCCTGCGGGTTCAACGGCATACAACTATTCCGCGCATGGCCCAATACTGCCAATTGGTGCCGACGTGCTGGCGCTAACTGCTGTTGCAGCATTCCGGCCCAGACGGTGGCGCGGGGCACTCTTGCCGAAAACGGCGAAGGTGCGTTTTGATGTATTGGAACCCGAAAAGCGGCCTGTGATGGCCGATGCTGACGGCATTTCCCATCGGAATGTTGTGTCGGTTGAAATCACATCGGACCCGACCATCGCGCATAGCATCCTTTTTGACCCTGGCCACGGGCTCGAAGAAAGGCTGATCAGCGAGCAATTCACCTGAGCGCGCTGTTTTTCTGTGGAACAAAAACAGCGATAACACGTTTGCTTATTGAGACGCGCAGGGCACCCCGACGGTCCTTGACGGGTCACAAAAGCACAAAGGAGAACCGCTATGAATTGGGATACAGTCAAAGGTAACTGGAAACAGATGACCGGCAAAATCAAAGAAGAGTGGGGCGATCTGACCGACGACGACCTGACAGAAGCTGCAGGTGAGCGCGACCAGTTGGTTGGTAAAATCCAATCCAAATACGGCATCGCCAAAGAGGATGCTGAAAGACAAGTCGACAAATTTATGTCCAAACACAGCTAAAGCGACTTGATAATTATGAATAGAAGCGGTCCCATCCGGGGCCGCTTTTCTTGTTGTTAAATTACCTATTGAACAAGAAAATATCGCGCGATGCCGTAGATGTAGAGCGCGGAAAACATGATGTTTAGGTATTTGAGCTGTGGTTCAGTGCGCAGCCAGCCGCAGTAAACCCAGATCAGGCAAAAGGGCAGGCTCAACATCATCGCGGCGAGTTGCCAGCCCTGTACCAGACTGATTGTGCTGGAAATTCCCAAGCCGACAGCCGTCCATTTCAACTGCTGCTCAAAGGCGGCAAGCCGTAAAAGTATCATTCGCACAAAGGCTTTCTGGAAACCAGCGCCGTGGACCCGGCGATCTGATTTCCAATCTCTAGCCAAAGATACGCATCCTCACAACATTTCTAAAGAATATGCGGAATGGATGCGGGCCGCGAAGGAGCGATCAAATTGTCACCCTTCGCGGTTGGTTTACTTGTCCTGCGCATAGCCGATTGTTTGTAGGGCTGTTTTGATCTCGTCCAAGATGGCGGGATCATCGATTGTGGCAGGCAGTTTGAACGGCTCTGAGTCCGCCAGTTTGACCATCGTCGCGCGCAGAATTTTTCCGGATCGCGTCTTGGGCAGGCGGTCCACTACAAGGGTCAGCTTGTAGGCGGCCACCGGGCCGATCTGGTCGCGGACCATCTTAACGCATTCGGCGGTTATTTCGGCGTGGGGGCGGTCCACGCCCTTTGACAAACAGACAAAGCCCATCGGCGCTTGGCCTTTTAGGGCGTCGCTGACACCAATGACGGCGCATTCAGCTACGTCAGGATGGCCGGCAAGGACTTCCTCCATTGCGCCTGTGGAAAGGCGGTGACCCGCGACGTTGATCACGTCATCAGTACGCGCCATGATGTAAAGATAGCCGTCCTCGTCGATCATGCCTGCATCGCCGGTCTCGTAAAAGCCGGGGTAGGTCGTCAAATAGCTTTTGCGGAAACGGTCTTCGGCATTCCAAAGCGTCGGCAGGGTGCCGGGGGGCAGGGGCAGTTTGATCGCGATGGATCCTAGGGTGCCTGCGGGTTGCGCATGGCCAGCTTCGTCTAGAATTTGCACGTCATATCCAGGCATTGGAACTGTGGGTGATCCGACTTTGACAGGCAATGCCTCAAGCCCTGCAGGATTGCCCGCGATGGTGAAACCGGTTTCGGTCTGCCACCAGTGGTCATAGACAGGTATGCCCAGTTTTTCCTGCGCCCAGATCACTGTGTCGGGGTCGGCGCGTTCACCTGCCAGATACAAAGCCCGCAGGCAGGAGATGTCGTATTTCCCGATTTCTTCGCCCTTGGGATCTTCGCGTTTGACGGCGCGGATGGCTGTGGGCGCGGTAAAGAAACTGCGCACGTTGTGCTCTTTGATCACACGCCAAAATGTACCTGCATCGGGGGTGCCGACGGGTTTGCCTTCGAAAACGATAGTAGTATTGCCGTGGATCAACGGTCCGTAACAGATATAGCTGTGGCCCACGACCCAGCCCACATCGGACGCAGCCCAGAAAACATCGCCGGGATCGACGTTATAGATGTTTTTCATCGTCCAATTCAGCGCGACAAGATGGCCCGCTGTGTGCCGCACCACGCCCTTGGGGGCACCGGTGGTGCCCGAAGTATACAATATATAAGCGGGGTGGTTGCCATCGACCGAGACGCAATCGGCGGGCATGACGCCGTCTTGGGCCGCGTGCCAATCCAAATCGCGACCGGCGACCAGATCACAAGGGGATTGTTCGCGTTGCAGGATCATGCAGAAATCAGGCTTGTGATCGGCCTGTTCAATAGCGCTGTCCAATAGAGGTTTGTATTTAACGATGCGGTTCGGTTCCAACCCGCAGGATGCGGCCAGAATTGCCTTGGGCGTGCAATCGTTGATCCGCACGGCCAGTTCGTTGGCGGCAAAACCACCAAAGACAACAGAATGCACCGCGCCGATCCGGGCGCATGCCAACATTGCCTCAAGCGCCTCGGGGACCATTGGCATATAGATAATGACGCGGTCGCCTTTGGTCACGCCATTGGCCTGCAAGGCCCCGGCAACAGATGCCACGCGGGTCTGTAATTCGGAGAATGTGATCTTGGTCTGCGTGCCGGTGATGGGACTATCGTGGATAATCGCCACCTGATCTGCACGGCCATTTTCTACATGGCGGTCCACAGCGTTATAGCAGCCATTTACCTTGGCATCGGCGAACCATTCATACAGGTCATTGCCTTTGTCGAACATCGCTTGGGTCGGGGCCTGATCCCAGTCAATCGCTTTTGCCTGTTCCAGCCAATAGGCTTCCGGATTGTCCTGCCAGTTTTTGTATGTGTCGTGATAACCCATGTGCGGCTCCCTCCCGTGATCGCTTGACTGAAGTGTTAGGCCACAGACGCAGGTCAGAGCAAGGTTCATGCTGCGGCTAGGTCGCCATCTAGAAAGAAAGTTTACAGGTTTTGACAGGGTGGAGTGGAAAGAATTTACAAAAATTTTCGCATTCTGATGTCGAAAACGGGCGTCTTTGTCGAATATGCACCAGCACTGCCCAAGCATTCCGATAGCAATGGCAACAGGGGTCGTATTTCACTGGCCCCTTCGTCTTTAATCAAAGGTTTAGGACAATGGGTGACAAGATCGCCAACAAAAAGAAAAAGGCAAAAGCGGATGCGCGGCCTGCCAAGCAACCAATTGCAGCGACGGCTGAAATCAAGCCGATTTTCGCGGCCAAGGGCGGAAAACCTGCCCGGTAATATAGACTAATTGATGATATGTGCGCCGCCCCAAAAAAGGGCGGCGTTTGTCGTTTTGCCTTAACCGTATTGGGTGACAGGGGTACCTGCAATTGCCCCGACGTTCAGCAAGCCGCGAGCCGTAATCGACGACGACACAATGTGCGCGCGGTTGCCCATGCCCATCAGGATCGGCCCGACTTCTAACCCATTACCCTTTATTTTCAAAATGTTACGAACTCCCGAAGCCGCGTCGGCGTGGGCAAAGACCAGCACATTCGCTGCCCCTTCCATCCGGTTGGACGGCAACAGGCGATTGCGCAATTCCGCATCAAGCGCGGTGTCGATGTTCATCTCGCCCTCATAGCAGAAATCATGGTTACCCTCGTCCAGCATGCGGATGGCTGCGCGCAAACGCTTGCCACTTCCTTCGCCTTGATTGCCGAACTGGCTTTGCGAACAAAAGGCGATCTTAGGCTCGATCCCGAAACGGCGGACGTGGCGTGCAGCACCAATCGCGATCTCGGCGATTTGTTCTGGGGTCGGGTGCAGATGCACCTGCGTATCAGCGATGAACAGCGGCCCGTCTTCGAGGATCATAAGCGACAGCGCGCCATGTGGCCGTTTCCCATCACGGCCTAACACCTGGTCGATATAGTTCAAATGCCAGCGGAATTCACCGAAGGTGCCACAGATCAGGCTGTCCGCTTCTTCGCGATAAACCATAACGGCACCGATTGCGGTGGTGTTGGTGCGCATGATGGCGCGGGCGATGTCTGGCGACACGCCGCGACGGGCCATGAGGTGGTGATAGGTTTCCCAATAATCGCGGTAGCGCGGATCATTTTCAGGGTTCACCAGATCGACGGTTTCGCCCAGTTTGATGGTCAACCCGGCCTTTTCTATGCGGCGCTCAATGACTTCGGGGCGGCCAATCAGGATCGGGCGTTCGCTGGTTTCCTCGACCATGGCTTGGGCGGCACGCAACACGCGCTCGTCCTCGCCCTCGGCAAAGACGATGCGGCGCGGGGCAGAGCGAGCTGCCTCGAAAACAGGGCGCATCAGCAGCGCGGACTTGAACACGGAACTGTCCAGCTTGCGGCGATAGGCGTCCATATCCGCGATTGGGCGGGTCGCCACGCCTGTTTCCATCGCGGCCTTGGCCACCGCCGACGACACAACACCGATCAGGCGCGGGTCGAAGGGTTTGGGGATCAAGTAATCCGCACCGAATGTCAGCTGCTCACCCTGATAAGCGGCGGCGGCTTCTGCAGAGGTGGTGGCGCGCGCCAAGGCGGCAATACCGTCGATGCAAGCGATCTTCATCTCGTCGTTGATGGTAGTGGCACCGACATCCAATGCACCACGGAAGATGAAAGGAAAACACAGTACGTTGTTGACTTGATTGGGGAAATCCGACCGGCCCGTTGCAATAATCGCATCCGGTGCCACGGCACGGACAAGGTCTGGCATGATTTCCGGCGTAGGGTTTGCGAGGGCAAATACAATCGGTCGGGAGGCCATTTTCTGAACAAGTTCAGGGGTCAGGACACCGGGGCCGGACAGGCCAAGAAACAGATCAGCACCGTCCATGACATCTTCCAAATTCCGCAGATCGGATTTTTGCGCATATTTGGTTTTGATCGGGTTCATGTCGATTTCGCGGCCTTCATAGACCAGACCGTGGATGTCGCAAAGCCAGACGTTTTCGCGTTTGACGCCAAGTTTCAGCAGCATATTCAGGCAGGCGATCCCCGCCGCCCCGCCACCGGTCGACACGATCTTGATGTCTTCGAAATTCTTTTTTGCCACAAAAAGCGCGTTCTTGACGGCCGCACCCACAACAATGGCGGTACCGTGCTGGTCGTCATGAAAGACGGGAATGTTCATCCGCTCGCGACAAATTTTTTCGACCGTAAAGCAATCGGGGGCTTTGATGTCTTCCAGATTGATCGCACCAAAAGTAGGTTCCATTGCACAGACCAGCTCGGCCAGCTTTTCAGGGTCGTTCTCGTTCAGCTCGATATCAAAACAGTCGATATTGGCGAATTTCTTGAACAGGACGGCTTTACCCTCCATCACCGGTTTGGACGCCAGCGCACCAATGTTGCCCAATCCCAAGACGGCCGTGCCATTGGTGACCACGCCAACTAAATTGGCGCGGGTTGTATAAAGCGCGGCTGTAGACGGGTCCGATTTGATCTCGAGGCATGCTTCTGCAACGCCAGGCGAATAGGCACGGGCCAGATCTCGACCATTGGCCAACGGCTTGGTCGCGCGGATTTCCAGCTTTCCGGGTTTTGGGAAGGCGTGATAATCAAGCGCAGCTTGGCGCAGGTTGGGCGCATCGGTCATAATTCTTGGTCCTTTTGGCGAATGGTTTAGCGTTAAGCTAAATTCTTAGCCGCGCCAACATGGCATTTTACGTGGCGTCGGAAAGCGATCCGAGGAAAGGGGCCAGCCCCCTTCGCGGCAAGCCGCTCATCCCCCGGAGTTTTTTAGGCAAAATGAAGCGGAAAGGTTTTTATTCTTTTGCCATCGCAACTTTGAGTAAAGGTTTTTATAGTTTCCTGAACGGAGGCCCAATGACGCAAGAATTAAGAGAAAAAGCCCGTGCGGCTCAGGCAAATGCCTATGCGCCTTATTCTAATTTCAAAGTAGGCGCGGCGCTGCGTGGACTTTCGGGTGCGCTCTATGTCGGCTGCAATGTCGAGAACGTTGCCTATCCCGAAGGGACATGTGCCGAGGCCGGAGCCATCGCGGCCATGGTCGCTGCGGGCGAGACCGAATTTTCCGAAGCCTATGTTATTGCGGCCAGCCCGATGCCGGTCAGCCCTTGTGGCGGGTGTCGGCAAAAGCTTGCGGAGTTTGGCAAGGCGGACGCGCGCGTGACGATGGCGACCGTTTCAGGGGTAGAAGAAGTCATGACGTTATCAGAGCTTTTGCCCGGTGCGTTTGGCCGTGCCCATATGGAAACCTAAGATATGAACGCGCGTACGATCCTGGCCAAGCTGCGCCACCGGCAGTCGCCCAATCGCGACGAGCTGGTATGGTTTGCCAAGGCGTTGGCAGACGGGCGTGTTAGCGACGCGCAAGCGGGTGCGTTTGCGATGGGGGTATGTCTGGTCGGTCTAAGCGACGTGGGCCGGGTGGCGCTGACCCTTGCGATGCGCGACAGCGGTCAGGTTTTGGCATGGGATTTGAACGGCCCGGTTTTGGATAAACATTCGACCGGTGGGGTGGGCGATTGCGTCAGCCTTATCCTTGCGCCTGCTTTGGCAGCCTGCGGTGCTTATGTTCCGATGATTTCGGGCCGGGGTTTGGGCCATACAGGTGGCACGCTAGACAAGATGGAGGCGATCCCGGGCGTATCGACGCAAATGGACGAGGCGCAGCTGCGGCGGACCGTTGGCAAAATCGGATGTGCGATTGTCGGGGCCACGGGGGATATCGCGCCAGCGGACAAGCGGCTTTATGCGGTGCGCGATGTGTCATCGACCGTCGATAGTATGGATTTGATCACGGCTTCGATCCTGTCAAAAAAGCTGGCTGCGGGGCTGCAGGGGCTGGTGCTGGACGTCAAGGTCGGCAGTGGCGCATTCATGAAGGACCTTGAGCAAGCGCAGGCACTGGCCAACGCGTTGACAAAGACGGCAAATGCAAGCGGCTGCCGGACAACGGCGATCATCAGCGATATGAGTCAACCCTTGGTGCCGAGCCTTGGGAACGCGCTTGAAGTGGCTGAGGTGATGCGGGTTCTGACTGGGCAGACCAAAGGGCCGATCGTTTCAGTTTGCGCTGCTTTGGGTGGGGTGTTGCTTGCCAATGCGGGGCTGGCCGGTGACGTGCAAACCGGGGCCGATGCCATTGTCAAAGCCATTCGCAGCGGCCAGGCAGCAGAACGTTTTGGCATGATGATCGCGGCGATGGGCGGGCCAGTACAGTTTGTCGAAAATTGGAACCGGTTCCTGCCCGAAGCAACAATCATCGGTGAGGTTCCTGCGCCCGAAGCGGGCTATGTGACGGCAATCGACGGCGAGGCTTTGGGCATGGCTGTTGTCGCCCTTGGGGGTGGCCGTGTGCTGGAAACAGATGGAATTAATACCTCGGTCGGTTTGTCAGATGTGGTGCGGTTGGGGACGAAAGTTACCAAAGGCGGCCCTTTGGCGGTTATTCATGCGCTTCGCACAGGTGATGCAGAGCGGGCAGCGCAGGCGGTGCGCAATGCGATTACAATTGCGCACAAACCTGCCAAAATACCGGACCTCATACATGAACGGGTTGGCTGATGGCACGTGCGTTTTTGGTTGTAATGGATTCAGTCGGCATCGGGGGGGCACCTGATGCTGACGCTTTCTTTAACGGGGCTGTACCAGATACCGGATCAAATACCGTAGGGCATATCGCGCAAGCGTGTGCCGAAGGCCGCGCCGAAGACGGGCGTTCTGGCGCATTAGATCTGCCCAATTTGGTTGCGATGGGTTTAGGGGCTGCGACAGAACTAGCAAGTGGCCTCAGGTCGGAAAGCCTGTCCGGGAATGTTGAATGCACTTGGGGCGCTGCCACCGAGGTATCGCGCGGCAAGGATACGCCTTCGGGCCATTGGGAGCTGTCGGGGTTGGTTGTGCCATGGGACTGGCATTATTTCAAAGAGGTCACCAATTCATTTCCGCCGCAATTGGTTGCGCAATTGGCCGGGCTTGCCGGTGTCGACGGGATCCTGGGCAATTGTCATGCCCCCGGCACCGCAATCATAGAGGAATTAGGGGCCCAGCACATCAAAACCGGCTTTCCGATTTGCTATACGTCTGCGGATAGCGTGTTGCAGATTGCAGCCCATGAGGTTCATTTCGGGTTGGACCGGCTTATGGAGCTGTGCGCCAAGATCGCTCCGATCGCCCACGATATGAAAGTTGGCCGCGTGATTGCACGGCCCTTTGTCGGGGATGCCAAGACGGGATTTGTGCGGACTGGAAACCGTCGGGATTTCGCCATTGAGCTGCCCAAGCCCGTGTTGAGCAATTGGGTGCAGGATGCTGGCCGGCGGGTTTATGCGGTGGGCAAGATCGGCGACATATTCTCGATGTCGGGTTTTGACGAATTGCGCAAAGGCTCGGACAAAACCTTGATGCAGCATTTAGCAGATCTGGTGGACAGCGCCGACGACGGCAGCTTGTCCTTTGCCAACTTTGTCGAATTTGACAGTGTTTACGGCCACAGGCGGGATGTGTCGGGCTATGCACGCGCGCTGGAATGGTTTGATAGTGAAATAGGCAAGATCAGATCGAAATTGCGCGAAGGCGACATTCTGGTTCTGACGGCGGACCACGGGAATGATCCGACATGGATCGGCACGGACCACACCCGGGAGCGGGTCCCGGTTTTGGTGGATGGTATGGGAAAAGGCAGCTTGGGCCTGATTGGGTTTACTGATGTTGCGGCCTTGGTGGCGCATCATTTGAGCTTGACGGTTCCAGCCTAGCGGTTACTGGGAGCCAGCCCCCATCGTGGCAAGCCACGATTTCCCCGGAGTTAATTTGGCAAAATGAAACGGGACCATGGTGGTATGGTTGCGGGGCGCGGCATTTCAAGGCAAGACTCTGATCAAGCAAAATGGAGAGCTCAGCTATGCCTTATACATCTGAAAACCTCACGGTCGTTAATCACCCGCTGGTGCTGCACAAGCTGACCATCATGCGCGACAAGGATACCTCGACGGCTGTATTCCGGCAATTGCTGCGCGAAATTAGCCAGCTGTTGGCCTATGAGGTGACCCGCGGGATGCCGATGACCACAAAGCGCATCGAGACGCCGATGCAGCCGATGGATGCACCGACCCTAGACGGCAAAAAGCTTGCACTGATATCGATCCTGCGGGCGGGCAACGGGTTGTTGGACGGGGTGCTTGAACTGATCCCGTCGGCCCGGGTCGGATTTGTCGGCCTTTACCGCGATGAAGCGACGCTGAAGCCGGTTAAATACTATTTCAAGGTGCCGGAAGGTTTGGATGACCGGTTGGTGATCGCGGTTGATCCGATGCTGGCGACAGGCAATTCGTCAGTCGCGGCCATCGATATGCTGAAAGAAGCAGGGGCGAACAATATCCGCTTCCTGTGCTTGTTGGCGGCACCCGAAGGGATCAAGCGCATGCAAGAAGCCCATCCCGATGTGCCGATCGTCACGGCCGCGGTCGATGAGAAGCTGAACGAATCGGGGTACATTGTGCCCGGATTGGGCGATGCGGGCGACCGGATGTATGGGACGAAATAACGGCTAAAAAGCGGCAGGAATGTGTCAGGGGTGCTTTACTCTGAACGGGTGATGACGCATTGTTTAAACAATATTTCGTGCTGGGGGCGCAGATGAAGTTTACAAGAGTTGTCGCGATTGCCGTTATTGTAGGATCTGTTGGGATTGGTGCTTTGCAGGCCCAGTCATTCCGGGACCAACCGAAAGAGTTTCCGCCCGCCACCTATAAAGGCAAGCAATATGTGGACAGCACTGGATGTGTCTTTATCCGTGCGGGGATTGATGGCAACGTCACTTGGGTCCCGCGTGTGTCGCGCAAGCGTGATGGCGTGTGCGGTTTTAAACCTACGAATGTTGGCACTGCGGCTGCATCCCCTGCTGCGACAGCAGGCGCGCCTGTACAGATAACGCTGGATAACGCGCCCAAGCAATCCACGCGTCTCGCAGCGGCACCTGCCGCAGCTGTGAAGACGCGCCCCGTTCCTCAGGTGCGGCGCGCCCAACCCGTTGTGCGCCAGACGGCCCCCAAAGTTGTACGTCAAGCCGCGCCACGCCCGGTTGCACCCGCCCAAAAGGTCGTTGCATCGGCATCCGTTGCAGCCCCCGGTGTCGCGATCGCATGCCCCGGACGGTCAGCGCTTAGTCAGCGATATACTGGACGGCCGGGCGATAATGTTCGCTGTGGGCCCCAGGCGCACCGCATCGTTGGCGTGCAGGGTCACACACCCAGAGGTGTTGTGCCGCAGTCCAAACCCCAGTCTCGGACGGGAACTGTCGCGGTCGCGCCAAGGACCCGCATTGTGCCCAAGCATGTCGCGATTAACCGGATCAACACTTATAACAATGTGCAGGTTCCCAACGGCTACAAGCAGGTCTGGGAAGATGACCGGTTGAACCCCAAACGTGCGGAACAAAACCTTGCTGGCCGGACCCAGATGCTGCTGATCTGGACCAATACAGTGCCGCGCCGTTTGATCAACCAGTCCACAGGTCAGGATGTGACCGCGAAGATGCCGCTGATCTATCCATATACGTCGATTGACCAGCAGCGCCGTGAGATGGGCGAAGTAACCTTGGCCACGCGCGATGGGCAACTGGTCAAGCGGATCGTGCGGAACCCCGGTGGCGCGCCCGTGTTGCGCAAGCCCACATATTCCAGCCGCTCAGCGTCCAAGCCTGGCACTGTCGCACCTGTTAAACCTCTTCAGGTTCAAAATGGCGGCAGCACCTATGTGCAGGTGGGTACGTTCAAGAATGCGTCCAATGCCCAGCAAACGGCTCAGCGCATTGCGCGCATGGGCATGGGCGCACGGATTGGTAAATCGACACGCGGCGGCAAGACCTATCTATCCGTCCAAGCAGGGCCATTCCCCAAGACGTCTGCATCCAATGCGCTGGGCAAACTGCGCGGTGTAGGTTACCGGGATGCCTATATCCGCTAGAGTTTAGCGCTGGTTTGAAATATTTGGCCAGTCGGTGATAATCCGGCCGGCCATTTCTTTTGCCCAAAGCGCATAGATTTCGGGACCAGGGTGAAAGCCGTCACTCGCCATCTGGGTCGGATCCAATGGCAGATCGAATGGCATGTGATGCCGGTGGGTTTCATCCCGCAAGGAATTGGCCAAGGCCAGATCGAACCGCGCAGCCTGCTTACCCAATGTCCAACGCAAAGGCTGCGGCAGGATCGGAAACTGGCCCAATGGCGGAACGCCGGACATATACAAGATGCGCGGCGCAAAGAGCTGATCAATTCGGATCAACAATGCCTGTTGCCGTTTTCTCCAGACGGCAAATGGGACAGCATGGGTCACATCATTCACGCCAAGGGCCGTCACCACGATATCGACGGGGGTCCCGGTCTGCCCTTCAAGCTGCTTGAGCGTACTGCCGGTTGTGGCACCAGTTTTTGCGATTAACCGCCAGTTCAATGTGAATTCTTTCGATAGCAGCGCGGTTAACTGACCGGTAAGCGCTTCATCTTGATGATCAACGCCGACACCTGCAGCTGATGAATCGCCCAAGATCACCAGCGACAGTTCAGGCCCCGATCCCGATATCCCTTCGCGGGGGCCGCTGGCCTCGGGCAGTTGCAGGGCACGGGCGCGAACGCGGACGGCTTGCATCAGCAAAACGGGCGACAAGGCAAGGCGTAGGCCAATATCCAGCATGTTGAACCTACTAACCGCCGCAGATGTTTTGCAACCGCAACCAATCGGCGTCATTGATCAGCGGTGCGGTATCCTTGCCTGCCATCGGATCACCTTCGATCAGCGCCAGCGTGGTCTCTCCGGTGATATCAAGGGCTTCGGCATAGGGTGTGCTGTGCAGCTTTTCTGTGGCGAAGCGCGCCAGCAGCTCATCAACCGGGGCTGGCATATCCTGGGCGGCCATCAGGCGCTCGGCATAGCTTTCGAGGGCGGGTTCTGAGACTTCTCCGGTGGTCAGTAGACGAAAGTTTTCACGCAAGCCTACGTCAGCAAGCATGTCGCGCAAGGGGTCGCTTTGCGCACGTTTGATCACCTCTGACAGAATGAATCCGGCGGCGACATCGGGGGATTCATAATCCTCGAATATGGTTTTGTTCAGCACAATCAACCCGCCGGGCAGATGAATGCTGTCGCGGGTCATGGCAGGTAGGACAGCAAGCGGGCCGGCAGACAACCGCGTGCCAAGCTTGGCCAGTGCCGCACGGCCCCGCTGGTTGGTGCAGTTGCCCCCAGATACTCGCTCGATCTGGTGCAGCAACGTAGCCCCGATCGAGGCGCGTTTGACCTTTGGGACCACTTTTAGCGTATGATCCTGCATTGCACCGGGCAGCCAGAACAACGCCAGCGCGATCACAGTGAAGAGTGACCCCAGCACACCGATCAGGCGCAAACGGCCGGGGCGGGGACGGCTGCGCTCAACAGCGCGGCGCAAGGTTTCTATGGCATCAATCATTTCGCCGTCGGTGTCAGCGATCTCTAGTGTTTCTGACGAGTCGCCATCCGGGTGGAATACGGCAGGGCGAGTCCCCGGATTGGCACGCGCAACAGCCGCCAACGACCAATGCGCGATGGCTTGGTCCTTCATATCAGAGATCACCAACGTCGCGTCGCCGATAGAAACGATAACCTCGCGGCGCTGATCCTCGGGGGTGGCACGCCAAAGGCCCGTCGCTTCGATACGCGCGTATTTCGAAAGGGCCGTCATATGCTGTGATTTACTGCCTTGTTATTTTGCAGTACTCTACCATCTGTTAGGACTTGAGCAATGGGGCGGCTTGAGCCAGCATAGCCCAAAATCGCAAGAGACTTCATTTTATGGACGTGAAACCCGCAGTACCTGCCGACATTCCTTTGATTGCAGCGCTATGGCATTGCGGATGGATACAAGGACATGCTGCAATTGCGCCTCAAGCCTTGTCAGCTATGCGGACAGCCGAGGAATTCACAGTCCGTGCCAAGGCGCATCTAAGCCAAACGCACGTGGCTTGGGTGGATGGTCAAATAGCGGGATTCTTTATGATCGACCGCGACGAAATCTATCAATTTTACGTGGCGCAAGAATTTCAGGGCTCAGGATTAGCGACTGAGTTGATAGCTAAAGCAGAAGCGGAGTTGGGGGACGGTTTGAAATGGCTGGCCTGTTCCGTAGGCAACGACCGCGCCGCTCGGTTTTATGAAAAGTCCGGTTGGGTTCAAGCGGGGGCAATTCCCTATGAGGTTGAAACCGAAGAAGGGCCGCAGATGGTCAACGTTTGGCGGTATGAGAAAAGGCTGGGCGAACCAGACGACGGCCCCTGATACCTACAGCGCGCGCGTTCTTGCACCTGCTCTCCGAAGTCTCGCGCAAAGCATGAGCATTTCCGCAAATTCACCCCGGAATCGAAAAGGGCAGCCACCGGCCGCCCTTTGTTATCGACACTATTAACAGTGTTTAGCCTTCCACGCGGGTCAGGTTGATTTCGCCAACACCAACTGCAAGGTTGATGCCGGTTTGCGTGTTCAAGCTCAGCGGTTGCAAGGCCAAGGTGTTTTCGGAACCGCCTGTCATGACGTTTGCCCCAAGGCCAACCCCAAATGTCGCTTCAGCAGATACGCCTTTGTAGGAGCCATTCAGGCCACCTTCGCTGTATTCGGACTCAGTCGGGGCGAGCACGAGCCAAGACATCTGACCGTTCTGCGTTTCACCGATATCTAGGCCCCAGCGGTTGATTTCACCAACATAGGTTTCATCCGCCAGACCCTCTTGCACCGGGTTAAAGACACATGTCAGTTCGCGGCTGGACCCTACAATAAAGCCGCTGCCATCGCCTACGTCACAGTTCAATGAACCGACCTCGGCGTGATCTACTGTCTCGTCGTCAGCCGCGAGGGCCGCGCTGCCGAACATAGTGCCGACCAACATTGCAGTGCTCATGGTGAGTTTCGAAATCCGTGTCATGTTATTCGCCTTCCAACACTCAGTTGAGTGTTTCTTGTTAAATTTAAAGCAGTTGGCTGTCGTCAACCAGCGTGCTTGTCATGCAAGGTTAACAAGCGCGAACGAATTTCGTTCCGATAATTAAAGCAGAAACTTTCAAAGATGCGCGCGAAAGGGGGCGTATAGGTAGTATTGGGCGAAAGTCCGTCACATGGGCTTTGCTAGAACGGGACTGGCCAGAGCCCGCTAAAGCGTCGCGGCCTGCTTTCTAAGTTCGAATTTCTGGATTTTGCCGGTCGATGTTTTTGGCAGTTCCTGAAAAACGATCATTTTCGGCGCTTTGAAACCCGCCAAAGTTTCGCGGGCAAAGGCGATCATCGCGGCCTCGTCACCGGTCAGGCCGGGTTTCAGTTCGACAAAAGCGCACGGAACTTCGCCCCACTTGTCATCTGGTTTGGCGACAACAGCGGCAAGGTTCACATCCGGATGGCCCATCAGCACGCCTTCGACTTCGACCGACGAAATGTTTTCACCGCCCGAAATAATTATGTCTTTGGCGCGGTCGGCGATCTGCATATAGCCGTTGGAATGCTGGACCGCCAAATCGCCGGAATGGAAATAGCCGCCTGCAAATGCTTCCTTGGTGGCTTCGGGATTTTTGAAATAACCTTTCATCACTGAATTGCCACGGATCATGATCTCGCCCTGAGTGGCCCCATCTTTCGTGACTTGGTGCATGTCGGCGTCCAGCACGTTAATCTCCTCCATCATCGGCATGAGGACCCCTTGGCGCGCTTTTATGGCGGCACGATCCGCCCCTTCCAGCGCGTCCCAATCCGAGCTCCATAAACATTCAGTCACATGCCCGTAGGTTTCGGTCAGGCCATACACCTGTGTCACATTGAACCCCAAAGCTTCGATTTTGGACAGGGTTGCGGGGGCGGGGGGGGCACCTGCGGTAAACACCTCGACCTGATGGTCAAAGGTGCGGCGTTCACCGTCAGGGGCGTTGACCATCATGTTCAACACAATAGGCGCACCGCCGAAATGGGTGACCCCCTCGTCGGCGATCGCATTGTAAATGGCGCTGGCGGTGATATCGCGGCAGCAGACCAAGGTGCCGCCCAAAAGGGGCATCATCCACGTGTGGTTCCAGCCGTTGCAATGGAATAGAGGTACAATCTGCATAAAGACCGGACGCATGACCATCCGCCAGCTGACAACCGTGCCCATCGTCATCAGATATGCGCCACGGTGGTGATACACGACACCTTTGGGCCGACCTGTGGTGCCCGAAGTGTAATTCAGCGCAAGGCTTTCCCATTCATCCTGCGGCAGGATCCAATTAAAGTTTGGATCGCCTTTGGCAAGCAGATCTTCATAGATCATGTGCCGACCGGTCGCGGGGAAACCGGCGCTTTCGTCGGGAACCTCGACCAGCGTGGGGGGCGTATCCAGTTTGGCGCAGGCGGCTTCGGCCAGACCAATGAACTGGCTATCAACCAGTGCCACCTTGGCTTCGCCGTGGTCGAGAATATAGGCCACTGTATCGACATCCAGTCGAGTGTTGATGGTGTTCAAAACGGCACCACAGGCCGGCACGCCAAAATGCGCTTCGGCTTGGGCGGGGATGTTGGGCAATAGCGTCGATACGACCTGACCTGATGCCACCCCCATACTTGCCAGCGCAGATGCCAGGCGGGTGCACCGTGCGTGGTATTGGGCGTAGGTCACGCGATGCGCGCCGTACGACACGGCCAAATCATCCGGAAATACATGTGACGCGCGTTGCAGGTGTGACAGCGGGCTAAGCGGCACATAATTGGCACGGCATTTGTCCAAACCGTCTTCGTTTTTCATCCAACCCATGGCGTGTCCTCCCGCTTTGCGTAACTTTTCTGCTTGAGTATTGCGCCAGTAGCGTAAAGTTGAAAGGTGGAAACATTGCGACCCAAAGGAAGATTACGTGCCCCTGATCCCGTTTCATCCAACCAGACCGGCCTTGACTGTATCGGCTGGGGGCGTTCGCGCGGTCACTTGCGAGGTTGGACGCCAGACCGCACCGCAGGTGGTGCAATGATCATCAGCCGCGGCCGCAGCTATATCTTTGTCCATATTCCAAAGACCGGTGGCACGTCGATGGCGCTGGCGCTGGAAGGGCGCGCCATGAAAGACGACATCATGTTGGGCGACACTCCCAAGGCGATTAAACGCCGCAAACGCATGAAAGACGTGACAGCGGCGGGGCGGCTTTGGAAACATTCGTCACTGGCCGAAATCGAAGGGGTGGTAAACCGCGACGAGATTGCCAAGATGTTCTGTTTCGCCTTGGTCCGAAACCCATGGGACCGAATCGTGAGTTACTATCACTGGCTGCGCGACCAGTCCTTTGATCACCCCATGGTCAGACTTGCGCAGCAGTCCAGCTTTGCGGGTTTCCTTGAAACACCTGCCTTGCAATCCAGCCTGTTGAACGCACCTTATGGTAGCTATTTGCAAGACGGCACAGGGGCCGAGCGGGCAAATCTTTTCATCCGCCTTGAGAAGTTTACGCAAGACGCTGAACCGCTGTTCGATCATCTGGGTTTCAGGCTAGCACTCTCCCATGAGAACGCGTCTCGGCGCGGAGCACCATATCAAGAACACTATACGGACGACCTTGCCCAGATCGTGTCGCGCATCTGTGCAGCTGATATTGCCCGTTTCGGGTACAGCTTCGGGGATACATCTTAAAAATCGCAAATTTGTTAACCAGTGGTTGCCGGATTGTGCGAGATTTGGCCGTAATTTACGCCCGGGACAGTCATTGTCGCGATAATAGGGGGTAGTGCCCTGAAAACGCCGCTTTGTCGGCCATCTCTCGACATTCGAATCGCGCCTCCTCTTCTCATAGGAAAAATTGCCGTAAAAATTCGGCGTCACACCATGGGGATGGAATGACATGTTTGGTTGGAAGTTTAAAACTCCGCGAATAAATTACCGCACCTCTGAAACATCGGGTGCATATAATGGCGGTCTCGAAGTCGCGACGCATGGATTGGTCGCTGGCACACGTGTCGCCTCGATGATGGGTTGGCGCGGTGTTGAATCACTGGCCAAGGGCGACATGGTCCTGACCTTTGACAACGGCATGCAAGAAATTACTCATATTCACCGCGTGACCATCTGCCTGGACGCGCCTGAAACAGATCAAGCGCTGTGGCCGGTTCTTGTCCCGCCGAATGCATTGGGCAACAAAGAAAAGCTGACGCTTTTGCCCGATCAAGGCGTGATGCTGGAATGCGAAGCTGCCAGCGACGTGCATGGCGATCCTTTTGCTGTGGTCGCTGCCAAGGCACTTGTTGGTGAGCGCGGCATCCACCGTTCCCCGCCAAATACCCGCATCGAACTGATCGCGGTATCTTTTGCTGAGGACCAGGTGATCTATGCCGAAGGCGGGGCCTTGATCCTGTGCCTGTCGTCCACAACGACACTGGACCGGCTGCTGGATGGCAGCCAATCCGCCTACGAAGTTCTAAGCCACGATGACGCGATCCGTCTGGTCGAATGTTTCGCGATGGAACTAGACGACCGCGAAGACCTCGGGTTTCCAGCAATGGCGCACACGTTGTAATTCAAATGACCTGTCGGGCAAGACAGGTTCAGGAAACGTCTTTTCCTCAGAGAACAGAAGGGTCGTACTGCGCGACCCTTCTTTTCGTATTACGAGCAAGGGTCGTCGGGTCGGCCAGGATCCTACTTAGCGTTCGTGTCGCGGCTAAACCGTAACGTTGGCAAGAAATGAAATCGGCCAGCAATCTCATGCTGGCCGATTGTATTTTCAGGTGTAGGGCTCTGTTATGCGGCTTTGGCGTCCGGTCCGAACCGACCATAGAAAGTCTGGCCTTTATCTGCCATCTCGCGCAGCAGATCGGGGCATTTGAAGCGATCACCAAACTTTTCGGTCAACTGATCACAGCGTTCGGCGGCATATGGTGCGCCGATGATATCAAGCCAGCT
>RCMY010000013.1_pt1 | contig 148553 bp, 128 predicted proteins | sample 2041341 | NCBI WGS metagenome assembly RCMY01 (sample SAMN09708234, study PRJNA481090) | Marine sediment metagenome, whole genome shotgun sequencing project. | reverse complement strand
CCCTATCCCCGCCATAACGCCGTTTGATTTCTCTCCTCTGAGCATCTGTCATTGTGATGATATAATCCGCTTCAGAGATATCAAACTCTCTCAGTTCTTCCGCATCGCGTTCAATAATCACGCCATATTCTCTAGCAAGAACATTCTTCGCCTCAGGGGACAGCGTACTGCCCCGATGAACGAAAAGCCCTCGGGATACAGCCTTCGCTTTTTTATAAGTTTCATTAAAGATGACTTCTGCCATGGGACTTCTGCACGTATTTCCTGTACAGACAAACAGTACATTCATTTCTTACACCTCAATTATATGGAATGATGCAGCCTTCTTCAGCCGGTTCATGATGGCCCTGGACACACCTGTCTCCTGAAACCCTTCTGATAATATCACATCCACCTGCGCATCGTCGAACCTCCGAAGTCCTTCAAAAAGATTCCTCGCCACTTCATCCAGATCTTTTTGGGTACCCATAGAGACAAAAATGATGTTTTTTCCATTATACACTGACTTTCTCTCTATCGGAGCAAAAACTCCTACAGTTTTCCCAAATTTAATCATTTCTTCGATTTGCCTGAGAATTTCATTCTCCACCTTTTGTGTTTCACCCCGAAAAATTGTCATCGGCGCTTTGGGGGCATAATGCCTGTATTTCATGCCTGGTGCCTTTGGCACCTCCTCTTCTTCGACTTTGGTTTTCGCCTCTTCATACACTACTTCTTGATCAACTCGCAGCAGATCCTCGTACGTGATGTATCCTGGTCTTAGAAGCCTTGGTGGAAATACACTGTAATCTACGATGGTGGACTCAAGTCCAACAATAGAACTCCCATCTCCTATGATCATGTCAACTTTACCATCCAAATCTTCCACACATCTTTCGAAATTAGTGGGGCTAGGACGGCCTGAAATATTAGCAGAAGGAGCTGCTATAGGATGCCCCAGAGCTCTTATAAGCGCTCTGGCAACCTCATTAGAAGGCATCCTGATGCCGACACTGTCAAGTCCTGCACTGGTCTCCAGAGGAACAACCTCCGTTTTTTTGAGAATGATGGTTAATGGACCTGGCCAGAACTCATTCATCATCTCTCGCGCTTTTTCAGGGATTTCCTTAGCATATGGAGAAAGGTCCCAATCTGCCACATGAATAATAAGCGGGTTGTCCTGAGGTCTTCCCTTTGCTTCAAAGATTTTTTTCACGGCGGAAGGATTCAATGCATCAGCCCCAAGACCATAGACTGTTTCTGTCGGAAATGCCACAGTGCCCCCACTCCGAAGAACTTCACCTGCAGACAAAAACACATCTTCTTCCAATCCTTTTCTTAAATTTACCTTCTTCGTATCCATTTTTACTCCTAAAAATGGGGACAGTAATACTGTCCCCCCCTCATTAGCTATTTCTATTCCCCATGGCTTTGAGTTTTTCAGCCTGGTCAAACCGAATCAGGGAATCCAGCATTTCATCCAAATCCCCATCCAGGAAAGCATCCAGCTTATAGAGCGTCAGATTGATTCTATGATCTGTTACTCTGCCCTGTGGGTAATTGTAGGTCCTGATTCTTTCAGAACGGTCTCCTGTACCTACCTGAGACTTTCTTTCGTCTGCAATTCCTTTGCTTCTCTCCTGCTCCGCAATTTCATACAATCTGGAACGGAGTATCTTGAGAGCCTTTTCTTTATTCTTCAGCTGAGATTTTTCGTCCTGAACAGCCACCACAAGCCCAGAAGGCATGTGTGTGATTCTGACAGCAGAGTCTGTAGTATTTACTGACTGTCCACCATTACCTGAGGATCGGTACACATCCACACGGATATCATTCATATTGATCTCCACATCAACTTCATCCACTTCTGGAAGCACTGCTACCGTTGCTGTGGATGTGTGTATTCTTCCTGAACTTTCTGTATCAGGTACTCTCTGCACTCTATGAACCCCAGACTCGTACTTCATCAGTGAATAAACACCATGCCCCTTCACCATGAACACAACTTCCTTGAAGCCGCCGATATCCGTTTCATTGAGACTCATGATCTCTACTTTCCATCTTCTGCCTTCTGCATATCTGGAGTACATTCTGAAAAGATTATAGGCAAACAGTGCCGCCTCATCACCACCAGCACCACCTCTGATTTCAACAAAAACGTTTTTGTCGTCATTGGGATCCTTTGGCAGCAGCATAATCTGAAGCTCAGATTCAATCTCTTCCAATTTCACTTTGATATTTCTCACATCTTCATTGATCATTTCACGCATGTCCTGATCGTCTTCTACCTGAAGCATCTCCATATTGGCATCCAATTCTTCCTGAAGCCCCTTGAATTCACGGTACTTCATAACGATGCTCTCAAGATCAGAATGCTCTTTTACCAGCTTCTGCCATCTTTCGTGATCGGCGATCACACTGGGATCACTGATTCTCATGGTCAGCTCTTCATATTTACCTTCTACAAAACTTAATCTGTCTAACATTATTTTTACTCCTTTTCTTTTACACTTCTCCTAAAAATAACATCAGGAAAGCTAAGTCTCCGGAATCAGCAGGCCAGATACCACTCTGGAAAGTCCGGAAAAGTCTTTTATTGTATGAATATTTTTGAATCCATATTCTTTCATCATCTTCTCCACCTCACTGCTCTGATCATAACCGATTTCAAAAATCAGCATCCCGTTTTCTCGAAGATATTTTTTGGCCTGTCTCGTGATTGCTCTATAAAAATCAAGACCCGAATCCCCACCATATAGAGCTAAATGAGGCTCGTACTCACGAACGGTCTTATCCAGCTTTTCCATATCCTCACCGCTGATATAGGGAGGGTTGCTGACAATGAGATCGAACGGATCTTCTATGTTGGAGAACAAGTCAGAAAGCACAAACTGGACTCTCTGCTTAAGCCCTAAACGGACTGCATTCTCATTTGCCACATCCAAGGCCTCTTTATTTATATCAGAAAGCGTTACATTTGTAAATTCAAAAGAAGCAGCAATGGAAAGACCAATGGCTCCTGAACCACAGCAAAGATCTAAAACTTTCTTGTATCCATGGCTTCTGATTGCCTCCAAAGCTTCCATCACAGCAATCTCTGTGTCCGGCCTTGGAATAAGAGTGTGCTCATTCACCTTGAACTCCAGCCCCATAAATTCCTTGCTGCCTATGATATAGGCTACTGGCATCCCCTGTTCCCGTTTTTGCAAAAAGAGCTCATAAAGATCCTGTTCTTCTTTTGAAATCTTTTCATCCCCATGAACGAAAAGATAAGTATCCTCTTTCTTGAGAACATATTTTAGAAGCACACGCGCATCTAAGACGGGTGTGCAGGATGCTTTACTGATTCTGGCCGCGCCTTCTCTCAACGCTTCACGAATGCTGTTCAATTTCCATCAGCCCTTCCGCTTCTTTCAGCGCTCTTATGGAAACCTCAAGCATTTCATCAAGAGGTTCTTTTGTCGTAAGCCTTTGCAGCATCATCCCTGGAAATGCAATAACGGTTTGTAGTGGACCTTTGGTTTTGCCAAGCCATCTCAGAATCTCATAAGTAATACCAGATATGAGCGGCAACAGCAGGATTCTCGTGACAACTCTTACCACTGGGTGTGTCCATCCAGTAAAACTGAACACAACAATACTCACTGCCATTACAAGGAACATAAAGTTGGTGCCGCAACGTTCATGATATCTTGTACAGCTTCTGACATTCTCAACAGTCAGGTCCATTTCATTTTCATAACAGATGATGGCTTTATGCTCTGCGCCATGATACTGGAACACCCGGTAGATATCTTTGAGCTTGCTGATGCCATAAAGATATCCAATGAAGATGCTGAGCCGAAGCACCGCTTCTGTGATATTCAGCGCCACTGTGGGAAGGTCGTACCTTCTGAGAAGACCCGTAATCAATGTCGGCAGCACAAAGAAAAGCAGAATACTGAGCCCTAAGCTGAAAATGAGGGTCAGTGTCTCTATGATCTTTTCTCCTTTTTCACCGAACTTGTCTTTCAGAAAAACCTCGAATTTTGTAGGTTCCTCTTCCTGCCCAAAAACTGACGCAGACCAGTTCAGGCTCTTGATCCCGATTCTCATGGAGTCTACCAGAGCCACGGCACCTCGAACAAGGGGCCATTTGAAAAAAGCGTGCTTTTGGGACAGTGGCTTCGTGTCATCTTGGTGTACCACGATCTCCCCTTCAGGATTTCTTACTGCGGTGGCTATTCCTTTTAGCCCGCGCATCATGACACCCTCAATCACCGCCTGGCCGCCTACTGTTGTATTTCTCATTCCTTCACCTTATCTTTCTATAAATTCTTCTTCTTTTCCTCTGCTTTTTTTCGGTACTTAAAGTAACAGTCTGCGCAGAGAGACTGATACTCCACATCACCTTCCAGATCTATGGCTACTTGAGCCCCCTCGAAGATGAACTCTCCATTGAGTTTTCTGCCATTGAGCAGTGCTTTCTTTCCACACGTACAGATGGTTTTAAGTTCTTCGATGCTGTGCGCCAAAAGAAGGAGCCTTGCACTGCCTTCAAATCCATTCATGAGAAAATCGGTTCTCAGACCATAGCAGATAACTGGAACTTTAAGCACAATCGCCACCTTCAGGAGCTGGTCGATCTGTTCTGCTTTTAGAAACTGCACCTCATCCACAAGAACACAGTGGATTTTCCCTTCATTCTGAATCCATTTTTCTGTAACCTCATAAAGATCATCATGGGTTCTCACACTGAAATCAGCCTCTCTTACAACACCTAATCTGGAAACAAGCCTGTTTCCACCTTTTGTATCCACTTGAGGTTTGAATATCTTAACCTTCATGCCTCGTTCTTCATAATTATATGCCACCTGCATGAGATTCGTGGATTTCCCCGAATTCATTGCACCGTAACGAAAATATAATTTACTCATTCATCTTCCCCCTGTACTCCTTCATACCCAATCTATTATAACATTTTAGGTATCCATTATCCATAATATTGTTGACTCAGAGAATTCTAAGTGTTAAAATTGAATAGTTAAAAAACAATGAAATTGAGGTGAAATAAATGAAAGAAGGCATACATCCAAAGTACAACAATGAAGCTGTTGTTAAGTGTGCATGTGGAAACACATTCGTTACTGGTTCAGTAAAGGATGAGCTTAAGGTTGAAATATGTTCTCAGTGCCATCCATTCTTCACAGGTAAGCAGAAGATTGTAGATGTTGGCGGAAGAGTAGATCGTTTCAAGAAGAAGTTCAACATCACATCCACAGAAGAATAGAATCTTCATTTATGAAAGGCCCGATTTTATCGGCCTTTTTTATTTTAAAGAAAAACAGGAAGTCAGAACTGCTGATTTCCTGTTTTTTCTGCTATATTAGAGCAAACCAAGTTCTTCTGCCAGCTCGTTCAGATACGTCCACCTTTCCATCGCCTCTTCAAGAGCATTCTCTATCTTTGCTTTCTCTTCAAGCAAAGGAGAAAGTTTTTCAAAATCAGCTGCATGACGGCTCATAAGCTCCTCCACATTGACAAGCTCTTTTTCGAGAAATTCAATTTTCCCATCAATCTCATCAAACTCTTTCTGCTCTTTATAACTGAACTTTGTTTTAAGCTTCTCTTTTGGTTTTTCCTTCAGAACTTCCTGAGGACTTTTCTCCTCAACAGCCAGGAGCTCTGCTTCACTCTTTCTTTTCTCTTCAAATTCCGTGTAATTCCCAAAGTAGACCGAGATTTCCCCTTCCCCGTCAAAGGAAAAGATTTTCTCTGCCACCCGATCCAGGAAGTAACGGTCATGGGATACCGTAATGACTGCACCAGGAAAAGTCTCCAGATAATCTTCCAGCACACTCAGAGTTTTGATATCCAGATCATTGGTCGGTTCATCCAGAAGGATCACATTGGGTTTTTCCATGAGCATCCGAAGAAGCATCAGTCTTCTCTTTTCACCCCCTGAAAGGAGGGTGATTGGTGTCCATTGTTCTTCCCCAGTAAAAAGAAAGGTCTCCATCATCTCACTGGCACTCACTGCACCTTCCGTTGTTTCAATAACTTCAGCAGCTTCCCTAATATATTCGATGGCCCTCATCTTCTCATCTGGTATGGTGTACTCCTGTGAGAGATAGGCAATCTTTACCGTATCTCCTACATCCACCATTCCTGCATCAGGTGTGATCTTCCCCGCAAGGATTTTAAGAAATGTGGACTTGCCGATGCCGTTCTCTCCCACAATCCCGACTCTGTCATCTCTTGCCACCATATAGGAAAAGTCTTTCAGAAGCACTTTATCCTCGTAAGCCATTGAAACTGCTTCAATACTGATGATTTTCTTTCCGAGCCTTGATGATACAGCTTTGATTTCAAGCGCATCCTCTTCCAGCAGGACCTCCTTGGAGGACAGCTCTTCAAACCGGTCAATCCGGGCTTTCTGCTTTGTGGTACGCGCTTTGGCACCGCGCCTGATCCATGCCAGTTCCTTCACTAAAAGCTTTTGCCTTTTCCTTTCTGAAGCTTCTAAAATATCCTCCCGTTCAGATTTCATTTCCAGATATTTAGAGTAATTGACAGGATAACTGAAAACCATGCCCCGATCAATTTCCAGAATCCTGTTTGCCACACGTTCCAAAAAATAACGGTCATGGGTCACCATGAGCAGTGCTCCCCTTCGATTTTTAAGATACTCTTCAAGCCAAGCAACAGATGCGTTGTCAATATGATTCGTTGGCTCATCCAGGATCAGCATATCAGAGGGCGTGATGAGCGCAGTGGCCATGGCTACTCGTTTCTTCTGTCCGCCTGAAAGTTCTTTCATTTTTTTATGAAAATCTGTTATACCAAGCTTTGTCAGAATCATTTTTGCTTCTGCTTCAAGGGACCACGCATTTGAGGTCTCCATATCATTGGAGAGCTTCAGCATCTTCTTCTGAAGGGCTTCATTTTGTGGCTCTTGCTCTAAAGAAAACATTCCTTCCTCATAGGCTTTAAGAATCTTCAAAACTGGCGCTTCCCCATGAAACACCTGCTGAAGCACAGTATATTCTTCTATAATGTCAGGTTCCTGTGAAAGAAAGGAAACTGTAGCGCCGGATATCTTCTGCACCAATCCGGTATCTGGTGAAATCAGCCCTGCCAGCACTTTCAGAAGAGTCGATTTTCCAGTCCCGTTGACTCCGATGATTCCAATCTTATCTGTATCTGTCAGTGTCAGCGTGACAGAATCAAACAGCTTTTTCATCCCATAATTTTTTGATATATTTTCAGCAGTAATGATATTCAAAATAATTTCTCCTTAGTGAACAAACTATCGCTAGCCTGCATAATCCATCAACTAGAAAACACCTGAAGGATTCATAAAAAGAATCTTCAGGTGTTTTATTATACCACTAAATTAGTTTGCCATGAAGAGCTCAATGTCTTCATCCACTTCTCCGATGGGTGCAATGCCGAATTTCTCAACCAGGACGTGAGCAACGTTTGGCGAAAGGAATGCTGGCAGTGTTGGTCCAAGGTGAATGTTCTTGACGCCGAGATGTAAGAGGGCAAGCAGAACAATGACCGCTTTCTGCTCGTACCAGGCGATATTGTATGCGATGGGAAGATCATTAAGACTGTCAAGTCCAAAGATTTCCTTGAGCTTCATTGCAATGACAACCAGGGAGTAAGAGTCATTACATTGTCCAGCATCAAGCACTCTAGGAATACCTCCGATATCTCCCAAAGGAAGTTTGTTGTATCTGTATTTTGCGCAGCCAGCAGTTAGAATCACAGCATCCTGTGGCAGCTTTTCCGCAAATTCAGTATAGTAGTTTCTCTGATTCATTCTGCCGTCGCAGCCTGCCATGACAACAAATTTACGGATGGCTCCACTCTTCACTGCATCCACGACTTTGTCTGCCAGTGCTACTACTTGAGCATGAGCAAATCCACCAACAATCTTACCTGTTTCAATTTCTGTTGGTGCTTCTAATGTTTTAGCAAGCTCTATAATCTCAGAGAAATCTTTGACACCCTCTGCATCTGCTTCGATATGCCCACAGCCTGGGTATCCTGATGCACCAGTTGTAAAGATACGGTTTCTAAGCTTCTCATTTCTTGGAGGTACAATACAGTTGGTCGTGAAGAGAATAGGTCCGTTGAAGGACTCGAACTCCTCGACCTGTTTCCACCATGCATTACCATAATTCCCTACAAAGTTGTCATACTTTTTGAACTCAGGATAGTAGTGGGCGGGAAGCATTTCACTATGTGTGTATACATCTACACCAGTTCCTCTTGTCTGCTCCAGAAGCTGCTTCAGATCTGTAAGATCATGTCCTGAAATCAGAATTGCAGGCCTGTTGCGGACACCTATATTCACCTCTGTAACTTCTGGATTCCCAAACATAGAGGTATTCGCATTATCAAGCAGAGCCATGGCCTGAACACCCAGTTCACCAGTTTTTAAAGTCAGTGCAACCAGGTCATCTGCCCCTAGACTGTTGTCCAGAGTTGCTGCCAAAGCCTCATAGACAAATCCATAAATTTCATGATTCTCTTTCCCAATATTCAGCGCATGATGGGCATACGCCGCCATACCTTTTAATCCATATATAATCAGCTCTCTAAGAGATCTGACATCTTCATCTTTTGTGGAAAGAACACCAACTAAAGCTGCTTTTTTCAGCATGGAAGCACGATCAGTCACCTCAAAATTTATCGCATCGGATTTCATTTCCAGTTTTAAAGATGATTTCAGTTCTTCCCGATGGGAAATCATCTTTCTAATCTGCGCTTCAATGGCATCCTCATCAAAGTTCGCATTGGTGATGGTCATAAAAAGTGAATTGATGACTTCGTGATTGACTTTTGTCAGCATTGAAGCTTCCACACCACTTAAGACTACAGCCTGTGAAACTCCTTTTAGTGTATAGATCAGAAGATCTTGAAGATTTGCCACTTCAGGGCTTTTTCCACAAACACCGATGATTTCGCAGCCTGTACCGCGAGAGGCTTCCTGACACTGATAACAGAACATATTTGACATATTAAGTTCCTCCTGGCTTTCGCACGTTATATTTAAGTCCATACACTCCTATTTAAACTGTCTATTGGGGATGAGTACGGATTTCTTATCTCTACGTCATCGATTATAATAGAACAGCTGAATAAAAACTGTAACACCTGTTACACATTTAGATAAAAAACTAAAAATTAGTGCATGATAACATGAACAGTGTTTCTTGAAACCCCATCCGAGTGTTTCACTCTGAATTGTTCCCTTTCTAAAGATTTCAAGCTATACTATTAGAGTGCAGAAGATTGAAAAGAGGTATCGAAATGAAAGAATCCATAAAAAGTCTGCTGAAAAATGCACTTTTTAACGATATAGATGAGAAAGAACTACATAGAATTCTAAGCTTTGCCCGCTGCAGGGTAGAAGTCTATGAGAAGGACAGTCTGGTTGTTCAAGAAGGGGAATACTGCGACACCATAGGTTTCGTCCTGGAAGGAACACTCACCATTCAGCAATACGGACGAAGCGGTGATGCCCTTACCATCAATATCTTCCGTCACGGAGAATGTTTTGGTGCACCACTTCTATTCACCAAACAGGCAAAATATCCCTTTACTTTGCTCACCACTACAAAGAGCAAGGTCCTTTTTATTCCTTTTGAAGAGATGAGACATATGCTTGAATCAAGCAAAACATTCAACTTCAATTACCTTACGTTCCTCTCTACGCATATTTTTGTTTTAAAGAATAAAATTAAAATACTAGCTCACAACGATGTCCGTTCCAGATTGATGATCTATCTTGCTAAAGAAATGGAACATGCTGGAAGCACCCATTACAAAATGAGGCACAAAAAGACGGAAATCAGTGAGATTATAAAAGTTGCCCGACCTTCTGTGTCCAGAGAATTATCCAACATGGAAAAAGACGGACTTATTAAAATTGAAGGCACCCAAGTGACCATACTTGCAGAGGATGAGTTTCTGCTGTAGTTTTCTAAGCTTGTATTCCGCTGATAAGTAAAATAGCACCCGATACACCAATGCGTGTAAAGGATGCTGTTTTTTATTTGTTGAAAACCTGACTGATTTTAAGCGCCTCAATAAACTCTTCGTTTGTTACAGACTGACTCATCATTCTGATCAAGTCTTCAGTGACTCTATCCTGTGCTGAAATTGAGTTCATCTGTCTTCTGATATTCATAGACATTTCGTATTCATCCTGTGACAGAAGCGCCTTCTCTTTTCTCGTTCCAGATTTATAGATATCAATGGCTGGGAAGACTCTTCTTTCCTGGAGTCTCCTATCCAGATGAACTTCCATATTTCCGGTACCCTTGAATTCTTCAAAAATCATATCATCCATCCTGGATCCAGTTTCCACCAATGCAGTAGCAAGAATCGTAAGACTTCCGCCTTCCTCCATGTTTCGAGCTGCCCCAAAAAACTTCTTCGGCATAATCAGAGATGCAGGATCCAATCCCCCGGATAAGGTTCTTCCTGATGGAGTGACTGTCAGATTGTATGCTCTGGCAAGCCTTGTGATGGAATCCATAAGAATCACCACATCCTGTTTCTGTTCGACCATTCTCTTCGCACGCTCCAGAACCATTCTGGCGACTTTTGTATGATGCTCCGGTTCTTCGTCAAAAGTGGAGTAAATTACTTCACCATCGATGCTTCTTTGCATATCCGTCACTTCTTCCGGGCGCTCATCAATAAGAAGAACGATGATTTTAATGGACGGATGGTTTTTCGCAACGTTTTGAGCAATCTTCTTAAGAATCGTTGTTTTACCTGCTTTTGGCGGAGCTACTATGAGCCCTCGCTGACCCTTGCCCATGGGTGCCATCAGATCTATGATTCTCATGGAAATGTCATTCTCACCGGGTGCTTCCAAGTGAATCCGCTCCTCGGGATATATGGGGGTCAGTTTTTCAAAATAAGGTCTTCCTATAGATTTTTCAGGATTTTCTCCATTGATCTTCTCAATAAATGTGAGTCCTGCAAATTTTTCACCTTCTCTTGCATACCTGGCATACCCTTTGACCTCATCACCTGTTCTTAAATCAAATCTCCTAATTTGTGGAGGAGACACATAGACATCATCGGTGCTTGAAAGATAATTTGTTCCTCTTAAAAAACCAAAATTATTTGTTTCCAGTATTTCGATGACGCCACGAATATCATACTCATTGCTGTATTTGACTCTTCGTCCACTCTCTGACCGGTGTATTTCCCTTGTGCTTGCACTTTTATTAAAATGCGTTTCTTGACCTTTTTCATCCTCAGAAAGATCCTCTGTGTTTTCTGAAGTTTGCATAGGCTGCTCTTTCTTTGTCTCTTCCAGAGCTTCCTCTTGGTTCTTCTCGTTGTTTTGTCCATAATACTCTTCCAATAAAGCGATCAGCTCATTTTTTCTGTACTTCTGATAACTCTTTATTTGAGCATCTTTAGCAAGCTCACGAAGCTCAGTCAGCTTCAGCTCATGGAACCTGTCTGTTTCAGTAACAGTCATCGGCATGCCCTCCTTTTATTATTCTGTTTCTATGATTGTGCAAATTGTTTTGAAATCTATGCGAAGATAGAGATGTATCATTTATATTAACTGTTTTATTTGTCCAAATATAATATCAGGAAACTTACTAGAATAAGCACAGAACTTGTAAGATCATTCATGTAGATACTGAACTGACATCGTCGATCCCTTCTCCATTTCTTGAGCGATGGGCGCATGTCATGATACATCTCATTATAACAGATGTTTGCCAATGAAAAAACAGCACTCCTGCTGGAATGCTGTTTCCATTCATCTATCTTCGATTTATACTATCATGTTTCAAAGAATGTTCGACGAATGATGCAAATAGTGGATGGGGACGATTGGGTCTGCTCTTCAGTTCAGGATGGTATTGAACTGCCACAAACCAGTCAAGTTGAGGAATCTCAACAATCTCCACTAAATTCTTCTGTGGATTTTTACCACTGAATTTCATTCCTGCTTTTTCAAACTCTTCCACGAAATAATTATTGAACTCAAACCGATGCCTGTGCCGTTCTGAAATGAACTCCTCTCCATATGCTTCATAAGCCTTAGAAGACTTCTCAACCTTCGCTTCATACTTTCCAAGCCTCATGGTTCCGCCCAACCCTTGAATATCCTTCTGTTCCTCCATGAGATCTATCACAGGGTATTTGCCATCAGGAACAAACTCAGTGCTGTGTGCTCCCTCATAACCAAGGACATTTCTCGCAAACTCTATCACAGCAGCTTGCATGCCAAGACATATCCCCAAGAAAGGTATGTTTTTTTCTCTTGCATAAGTAATGGCCTCGATTTTCCCTTCGACACCCCTTTCCCCAAATCCACCCGGGACGAGTATTCCATCCACATCATCAAAGATCTCCTGCACCCGGTCTCTTCTGACTTCCATGGCGCTGATCCATTTGATACGAACCTCCGCGTCATGAACAAGTCCTCCATGGGACAGAGCTTCCACTACAGAAAGATAGGCATCATGCAGTTCCACATATTTGCCTACTAATCCAATGGTTACATACTTTTTAGGCTTCTTGATTTTTTCCACCATGTTTTCCCATTCTGTATTATTTGGTTCATCACAGGAAAGGTTCAGTTTTTTACAAACAATGGCATCCAATCCTTCTTTGTAAAGCAGAAGTGGAACCTCATATAATGTATCCGCATCCAGGTTTTCAATGACCGCTTCTTCTTCCACATTGCAGAAGAGACCAATCTTTCTTTTGAGTTCAGATGGTATCTTCTTCTCTGATCGGCACACAATAAGATCAGGCTGAATACCGATGCTTCGAAGCTCTTTCACACTGTGCTGTGTTGGTTTCGTCTTCAGTTCTCCAGCTTTTCCTAAAAACGGAACCAGTGTTACATGAATGAAGAGCACATTATTTGCACCTGCATCATATTTCATCTGTCTGATGGCCTCCAGAAACGGAAGAGACTCTATATCTCCCACCGTCCCCCCTATCTCGGTGATGACTATATCCACATCGTCCCGTGCAGCATCTTTTATTTTCTCTTTGATTTCTGATGTGATATGAGGAATCACTTGAACAGTTCCGCCCAGATAGTCGCCGCGACGCTCTTTAGAAATAACACTGTGATAAATCCGCCCCGTGGTGACATTACTGTTTTGCGAAAGACTCTCATCAATAAATCTTTCATAATGTCCCAAATCTAAGTCAGTCTCAGCACCATCCTCTGTCACAAACACTTCACCATGCTGATAAGGACTCATGGTGCCAGGATCCACATTAAGATATGGATCAAACTTCTGAAGGGTTACTTTCAAACCTCTGTTTTTCAGAAGACGCCCCAATGACGCAGCAGTGATCCCTTTGCCCAGAGATGAAACCACACCACCAGTGACAAAAATAAATTTGCTCTTTTTCATAAAAATACCTCCAAAGATGTTGACAACAAATCCACCTTTGGTATAATAAGAATTACCCCCTTATTGATAACATAGGCTTTTTGTGTCTTTTTGTACAATAAATATAAAAATAATGATAGCATAGTTTTTGTTCCCATGCTACCATTATTTTTGTATTTATTTTTTTTATTTTACAAACATACCCTTTTCCAAATACACGTCATATCATGACAGACTCGGATGTTCCTGACCGATTTTCTCAATCACATGGATTATCATTTCATTCTGTTCAAAAGGATCCCCGGCAATCTCCAGCTTATACCGTATATAAATAAGCATTCGCCTTCCTTCTTTCGATATACTCACTTCTTCCGTCTCCAAAACCATGGACATGGAGCCAACTTCCATTTTATACACAAATCTGTCTCGATGGTTTTCCCTGAAAACCATGGTTGCCTGAATATTTCCAGATCGCACCAGCGTGATCTCTTTATCCCCCACTTCAATCTGAGTATGGACTCCCTCCATCCCCGTGAGTGCACTTTCATCGTAGGATAACCTATCTACTCCCCCAGCCTTTTCATGGTATCCCCAATAGACCACCTCTATCGGTTCTTCATTCGCCCTGCTGTTCTTCACTTCAATCTTCACTCTCTTCACGATTTCACCTCAAGTCATTTCTTCAGTATAAGGTTTTTTTAAGAATCAACACCCTGTTTTTAACATGACATTAATATTTATATTATAAACTAAAATAGAATTGTTACCACAAAAAGTCTTCAATATTCAAAATCTATGTGGATGTGGTAAAATAAACTATCCAAGTCAAATAAATACCCTGAAGATCAGATACAACTGGATGAGGTGTACCATGAGAGCTTTAATTCTTTCTGTTTCCACCGGCGGAGGCCATGCCAAAGCCGCAGAAGCAATCAAAGAATCCATTATGAAAAACGAACCCCAATCAGAGGTTCAAATCATTGATACAATAAAATACATCAGCCCGTTTCTTGATAAACTTGTTGTGGGAACTTACCTGAAGAGCATTCGGTACTATCCCTCTTTTTTCAAGTTCTTATATAAGCATTCAGATGAAGAGGGCCGATTCACAAAATCATCTACCATTGGGAATGATTATCTCACAAATAAACTCTACCCTACCATTGTTGATTTTGAACCAGATATCCTGATAGCAACCCACGCATTCACAGCCCAGATTCTATCAATATTGAGGAAGAAGTTTCAATGGCATAAACCATCCCTTGTTGTGATGACAGATTACGCTTCTCACGCTTTCTGGGTTCACAGAAATGTGGATGCTTATATTGTTTCCAATGAGGATATGATCGAAGAGCTTGCATTGCGTGGACGGGATAAAAATCAGATATATCCCTACGGAATCCCCATCTCCGAAAAATTCTTGAATATCAGTGACAGAGAGAGTATTCTTTCAAAATACAACCTAAGTCAGGACAAGAAGATTATCACAATCATGGGCGGAAGTTTAGGCATCGGCAACATCGAGGAAATACTGAATGAAATCCTAAAAATTAAGAAACCATATCAGATTATTGTTCTGACAGGAAAAAATGAGAAGCTCTATGAGAAGATGTCCGAACTCCAGACCCGATGCGACCACTGCCTCACCCCTCTTGAATACTGCGAAGAGATGAATGATATCCTCAGCATCACAGATCTACTCATCACCAAACCAGGTGGTCTGACCATTACAGAAAGTTTTATCACAGGAACACCGCTGGCCATCTATTCTGCAATACCAGGCCACGAAGTACAGAATGCCGATTACCTGATTAGACATGGTTTAGCAGTGGATCTTGGCACAGGTGAGCACTGCGGTCCTCTGATCGAGAACTTGCTTGAAGACGGCTCTTTTCTGCAATCGATGAAAGAGAAATCTAAAACCAACGCAAAACCCTTAGCAGCCCAACACATCTTTGAATTATGCAAAGAGCTTATTGAAGAGAAGTCTTTGCTCATGGATACAAAACGGATTGATTTATAGCTTCAAGATGAAAGAGTAGGAAGCAAGTTGCTTTCCTACTCTTTCATTTTGCTTCATGTGCTGAACACTCAAATAGTCTCCGTCAGAATCACTTCATTTCCATTCTTTTTCAACTCATCCATAGCACGAACAGCCGTCTCTCTATCCTCATAGATCCCATAAACCGTAGGCCCACTGCCACTCATTAAAGTGACTTTCGCTCCCGTCTTCACAACTCTCTGCTTGATGCTCTTGATCACAGGGTAAGACTGTATCACAACATTCTCCAGGAGATTTCTGGAGTAATAGTGCACCCCATTCAAATCACCTTTAGCAAGAGAATCTATCAGCTTCTTTGTTTCCACATGTCTTTTGATCTTTTCCAGGTTAAAGGCACCATAAGCATCTTTTGTTGATACTCCGAAGGGAGGTTTCACCAAAACAACCACATGACCACCATAGGACTTAAGTTTTGTGATTCGTTCTCCCACCCCTTCACATAAAGCAGTCCCTCCCTCAATGCAGTACGGCACATCCGCGCCCAATTTCAATCCTAAAGCCATGAGCTCTTCATGGGAGAACCCTAAAGCAAACATCGCATTCATCCCCTTAAGCACAGCTGCAGCGTCGGTGCTTCCACCCGCCAGCCCAGCTGCCACAGGAATGTTCTTGTTGATATGAATATGAATTCCTGACTGAAGCCCAGTTTCTTCCATGATGAGTTTTGCAGCTTTGTATGCAATATTTCTCTCATCTACAGGCACATAAGACTTATCACAGGAAAGAGTAATCCCAGACTTCTTTTCTGTAAGAATCACTTCATCATGAAGATCCACAGTTTGCATGATCATCTCCAGAAGATGATATCCATCCTCTCTTTTACCCACAATGTCCAGAGACAGATTAATTTTCGCATATGCTTTTAAAATCAACTATTACACCTACTTTTCCCAATATAGACTCTATTATGGCAAATTCTTCGAAAATATGCAAAAAAAAGAAGCGCCAGCATCCGCCAGCACCTTTACATACTAATTCTTGTATGACAGAGTCACAGTTTTTGTGAGCACATCAGAATAACTGAATGAAACGCACCCCTTAGACTCATTGTCTAACCGGACTACAAAAATACTAGGGTAAACCTGCTCAATGGTCCCCGTACTCTCATACATTTTACGTCTCCCCACATTGGCTTTCAGCTTCACATCGCGTCCTACATTCTTCTCGATTTCTTTTCGAATGTCGGTAATATTCTTTAAATATTCCATATAAACACCTACTTCCATATATGATTATACAGAAAATTTATTCAAATGTCAAATCCATAACTTTTTATATTAGCACCAGAAATATCCATTGTCAATAGTTCATGTAAAGTTTCCTTTTGATTCATACTATCTTTACATATAGAACCAGGAAACGAAAAAGTCGATTGCACTTTACGCACAATCGACCCTCTTTTCTATGACTCTTTCGTGAAGATTTCCCAGTCTTTCAACTGACTGATTTTCTTCACTGCAGTAATTTTGGACATATGATAAATGATAAAATTCGCTGCGATACCGATAAAGATTCCAGTCCCGATACCAATGAACGTCAGAACAGGGAGATACATCATCACAGACCAATTATTCACGATCATCGAAGCTACAACAAGCTGCCCTATATTATGGCTTACTGCTCCAGCACCGCTGACACCGATGATTGTTACCTTCTTCTTGAATAAATTCTTCACTGCAGCCATGGCCAGAAGGCTTAAAAAACCTCCACTGATACTATATAAAAATGAGGAAAGCGTGCCCCCAAACATAGTCGCGAGAACAACCCTCAACCCCACCACAAGAACAGTGGATTTAAACCCTAAAATATAGAGCGAGATAATTGTAAAAATATTTGCCAGGCCAAGCTTCGCCCCAGGGATGCCTATGGGTAGAGGAATCATCCCTTCTATCACATGGAGCACCAGCGCTTGCGCAACAATGAGTGAAATAAAAATCATTTTCGTTGTCTTAGTCATGGTTGTCACTTTTAAACCCTGTGATGATGTCTTCGTCATCCTCTTGAGGTTCTTCTCCCTTTACTTCAATTACAATTCGATTAGGCAGGCAAACAATAGTCTCACCAGGTCTGGAAATATATTCTGGAGAATAGCACACTTTGTCAGGACAGTCCGCTTCATACATTCCTACTTTTTCATCAACAATCTCCACAATATTGACACCTAAATCTGTTTCAATACGAACTTCATCTCTACCAGTATGTCCTGTCAACTGAACTCTTTCATAGAATTCTCCCTGAACTTTAATTTCCACATAATACCCATCTGTAGCCGATCTTGTATTTAGAGTGAATATCAATGCCGGAATAAATGAAGCAAGTACAAATATCCCAATGATAATCACATCCCATTTTTTCACTTTCATCGTAACGCCCCCCTTGCACTGTATCCCAAAAATATATTATATCAGATATCAGTTCTCCTGTGAATGAAATCAGGTTAACTTTGATAAAAAAGTCACATTCAGTGAAACTGAACACAAAATCATAAAACAAATTGCATAAAATTTAAAATTCAGTTATGATAATAAAAAAATCCAATTTATGGAGGGATCTATTTGAAAAAAATAATATTCTCTATCACCCTGCTGGCCCTTCTAACACTATTCTTGTCCGCTTGCGCTGTAGAACCCGCTTCTCCATTGCAGAACGGTTCTTACTATGTCACTTTTGATGATTTTGACTCCACTGGATGGAAAGCATATCTCGTACTGCACGTGAAAGACCAGAAAATCGAGAATGTGGAGTATGATTACATAGGTTCCTCCGCAAACGGAGGTATACTGAAATCCGAAGACTCCTCCTACGCAGAAGCAATGTTCTCTGTTGCAGGAACCAAACCGGAACTCTATATCCGTCAGTTGGTGGAGAGCCTTTTAACTCATCAGGATCCGGACAAGATAGAAACCGTATCCGGCGCCACCACTTCCACCAAAGACTTCAAGAGATTCGCAGAGTTCGCTATTGAAGCAGCAAAAAAAGGGGATACATCACCCATTATAGTCTCTCAAAATGAGTAAAGTAAGCACAAAAATGTGCTTACTTTTTTTATGGTTGGGTTTCATTTTCCTCATCTGCTGCTGTATCTGCTTCAGTGTCGTCCCCTTCTACTTTATCCTCATAAGATGAGATGGGTTCCGGCAGTTCATACTCATACTGACGTACGTAATCAGGATACTCTGTTTTCAGTTTCTCCTCAAAATACTCTTCAAAAACAGCCAACGCTGCAGGTACAACAAATGCACCTCTTGTTACGTCATATATCACAACTGCCACGACGATTTCAGGATCATCGATAGGTGCCACAGCCGTATACAAACCAAAGGCATCACGCCCTAGCTCTTGCTGATTCTCCTTAAATGTACCTGTACCTGTTTTTCCGCCAGTTGCAATCGGAAAATCTTTAAGTGTAGCGTAACTACCACCACCCGGCAGTGTTGAAGCTCGGAGTCCATTAAGCAGTGCATTCACTGAAGACTCTTTGATTCCCGTTTCTTCCAGCACTACAGGTTCATTTTCCTGAATGACATTCCCCTCGGTATCTGTTATTCTCTGAACCAGATTTGTCTTATACCGTGTTCCGCCATTGACTATAGTGGCAAGAGCATTGGCAATCTGAAGAAGTGACGTCTGGTTATCACCCTGTCCAATGGAAGAGTTTAAGACATTTCTGGGGCTTATGATCTCTGTGGTCTGATCATATACTATCTTAGCTGCAATCTGCTCTGCGTAAAATTTAGAAGATTCCAGCCCATTCGCTTCTTCTTCCGGCAGTATTGCAATATATTCTTCAAAGGCTTTTCGAAGACTCTGCACCACCTCGGCATAGTCCTGTCTGACATAGTTGTTCGCATCGTCAATAGAAATATCAAAGGCATTTCTGACCGCTTCTTTGATCTTTTCTTTCCCGAGCGCTTTCTTTTCCTCATCCGCACGGTTTACACCGATATCAATCGGTGCAAAACTGCGGCCGGTGTTCCTTGCTTTTCCCGCATTCAAGAAAGCCACAACATCAAACATAAAGAGCCTCTTCGTAATCTCCACTTTAGAATAATGATTGTATACATTTCCTGATATATTCTCATTGATTTCTAAACCGGTCGTACTATGGGGCTTCTCTTCTGGATTGTATCCCATGCCAAGTTTCCATGCCCATTCAGCTATAGCATTGAGTCCTTTTGCTTTGTAGAGTCTATATCCTACATCAGCAAAGAAGACGTTGGAGGATTTGGCCAGAGCTTTTGCCATGTTGATATTTCCATAAGCTCCTCCACCATCATTGGTGATGGGATTCCCGACCTGATCATTGGTATAAGCTCCGTCGTCGCGAATGAGTGTATTTGGTGTCAGAACACCTTCTTCAAGGGCAGCAAGGCCTGTTATGACCTTAAACGTGGACGCTGACGGTATAAGACCCTGAGTGGCGTAATTAAATAATGGTTTTGCATAGATGTCATTGAAATCCGACACAGTGCCATCCGCATTGAACCGAAAGAGATCTTCCGGCACCGCCGGCCTTGTTTCGCCGGTTTTTGCATTCACAGTAGTTCTTAGATTCATTTTACGGATCAGCTCTTCTGCATAAGCTTTATAATCCGGGGTGAAGAATTCCTTGTACATTTCACTCGTAAGTCTTCCGGGAACAGCAAAAAGATTGGGATCATAACTTGGATTGCTTGCCATCGCCAGTATATTTCCAGTATCTGCCTCCATCACAACAATAGCACCTCTTGTGGCATTGGTGGAATTCTGTGTATATCCAACAACTCTGTGCACCGTATTCACTTGTGAGTACTCGTAAATCAGGTCACTCAAAACCCTTTCCGCCGTATACTGAAGATTTGCATCCAAGGTGAGCTGAACATTGTTTCCAGGATAAGTCCCGAGTTCAAACAGTTCACTGATGGTTCTTCCGTTTTTATCCACTTCAACGGTTTTTACACCCTTGCTGCCACGAAGCCAATCCTCATAGGCGGATTCAATGCCTGAAACACCAATGTAATCTTTGGAAATATCATATCCTTTTTCCATATAGGAGTTCTGAGAACCCGCTGGAATAGGATTGAGGTAGCCGATGACATGAGCAGCCGTAGCCTGATAAGGATACAGTCTGATTGGATTTGTCTCCACATCAATACCAGGAAGCTTACTTAACTGTTGAAGGAAGGTGAAGGCTGTCTCTTCTTTCATGTTGCTCATAAGCGTCACTGCTTTAGAGCCTTGATAACTTTCCATTCTAATGCTGTCTCTAATAACCAGATAAGCCCTGATGGTTTGCCAGTCGAACTTTTTCAGGAGCTCTTCATGTATTTCACGTCCGGACATCTTATCATAGAGCTTTTTTTCTTCAGCAGATGGAGAAAGTGCATCGTAAAGCTTATAAAATTCAATGAGATAGAAGTAGGTTTCTTCTGGAGAAAATTCCAGTATCAGTTCATCCAGCCTATCCGTTTCTTTTTCATTCAGCTCAGATATTTTGCTTTTACCCGTCTCTTCACGCAATACAGTATTGAAAAGATAGTCATTGATACCACGATCCTTCTTCCATCTCAATTCAGATTTTTTAATGAAATCAGGGTCCTCAGATCCAAATTCAAATCGGAAAGGATCTGTCTTCAGACTGAACTTGTCATTGATATCTTCTCCACTGTTCTTCAAAAGTGCACGCACCTCATCAATGGTCTGATACAGAACTTTTCTAGACTCCGTGGTATCCACATAAATCAGATTATAACTTTTCAGAGACGTCGCAAGAACTCTGCCATCCGCATCCAAAATTTCCCCTCTTGGAGCTGAATAATCGATGTTTTTGATAAACTCCACATTGGCTCTGGCAGAATACTCTTCTCCATGAATCATCTGAAGAGTCACCATCTCATTAATCAGCAAAGAGAATATCATAATCATAATGATCAAAAGTCCTGTATATCTGTTGAATTTCTTTTTCTTCTTATTATTCATATACTCACCTTAGTTTTATTTGAAAGATTCCGCTAGGATCTCAATATATTTCTCGTCTTCCATCTTAGAATAAATCACTCAAAACAGTATACCCGAAAGTTCTTAAGAAGACATTAATCCCTTGTGAAAAACAAAGGATGATTTCTATTTGCTGTATTGATTTTATAGTATAATATTTTTGATAGTATTCTTTATAATCTACACCTTCACCAAGTTTTAAGGTTTATCCTTCTTCAATTTAAGGTGTTGAACATAAAATAGAACTAATAGCTAAAATTCCGGTGACTGAACCGGTCAGCCAATGGAGGTACCAATGGAAAAACAGACAATACTAATTGTAGATGACGAAAAGGAAATCAGAGATCTCATTGAAATTTATCTGAGCAATGAAGGATATGAAACAATCAAAGCGAGCAATGGAGCAGAAGCATTGGAAACCGTCGAAAAACATCATGTGGATCTTATTATTCTTGATATCATGATGCCTAAGAAAGATGGTATTCAAGCATGTATGGAGCTTCGCAAGACCAAAAACATGCCAGTGATCATGCTTTCTGCAAAAAGTCAGGATATGGATAAGATTCTTGGGCTCACTTCAGGTGCGGATGACTATCTCACCAAACCATTCAATCCGCTGGAGCTCATCGCACGCGTAAAGTCACAGCTGAGAAGATATTATACATTGAATGCGGATAGACCTAGAAATGACAGTGTACTGACTTTGGATGATATTACCATCAACATCAATACCAGAGAAGTCAAAAAGGGAAATGATTCCATTAAGCTTACCAAAACAGAGTTCGATATGCTGGAGTATATGACAAGAAATACTGGCATTGTGCTTTCTGTTGAAAAAATATACGAAAATGTATGGAAAGAAGAGTTTCTGGAGTCCGAAAATACAGTGATGGTTCATATCAGAAAACTTCGCGAAAAAATCGAAGATGACCCTAGAAACCCAAGATATATCAAAACCGTTTGGGGAGTAGGATACAAAGTTGAAAAATAAGTTCATGAAGTCACGAAATAAGAAACCCATCCAAAAGGAAAGCAGGATTGACCGTTTCTTTTTGAGAATGGATAATTTCATACGCGCTAAAATCAGCAGCAACATCCAGCTTGAACTGATTTTTGCAGTGGCATTCTGTTTGGTTCTGGCTTTTCTTGCGTACAACATCACTTTTAATATGACAAGAAAAGTAACGTTAAACCAGTTCATCTCCTATGAACAGGGAATGCATGACATCTCCGCTTCTGCCAATGACATCGCGGAGCGCATGCTGAACGATCTCCGCTATAAAGAAGAGGATGAAATCACCCAGGAAATGCGCGACAATGCCCGATATCCTTCTGAAAACAATCCGGATGCCAAGCAGTTCAATCTGGAGCAGGCCATGCAAAACCTTATTATGGATTTCGCAAGGACAAACACCTTGAAGCTTATGGTTACAGATTTACAAGGAGAAATTCTGTTTAAAACCGATAACGTCACAGAAGCTCGAGTGGATATTTTTTCCGTTATAAAATCAGCCTACGACATTGATTTTTATAAAGATGGCCAAATTGACGAAGACAGCGCAGGTGAACTGATTTTTGTGTATCCGATGAACTTCTTGAAGCGCGATATCTATCTGATCATCAAAGATACACCCATCGCTGATATTCAGACAACTCCCTACTATACCTACAACACTTCCCTATCCATCTTTGTAGGTTTCTTTTTCTTTATCTCGGGATTTCTGATCCTTACAAAAAATAAAATGGACTATATTCAGGAACTGTCTAACACAGTAAGAGTCATCTCCACTGGGAACTTGAAACATAAAGCTCCAGTAAAAGGAAACGACGAACTTACTCATCTGGCGAAGAGCATCAATCTCATGGCTCAGGATATAGACGAGCGTATTGAAGAAGAAAGAAACCTCGAAAAAACCAAGCAGGAGCTGATCACAAATGTCTCCCATGATTTGCGTACGCCGCTCACTTCGATAATCGGATATCTTGGACTCGCAAAATCAGAAAAAATAAGCCCAGAACAGAAAAATGAGTATATCGATATCGCCTATTCCAAATCGGAACGCCTGAAAGAACTGATCAGTGAGCTTTTTGAGTATACGAAGCTTCAAAGCCCTGACAACAAATCTGTCTTTTCACCGGTGAACGTGGTGGATCTTCTGGATCAGCTCATTGAAGAAATGATTCCAATTGCAGAAGAACGGGGAATCCAGATTCAAAAAAACGCAAAATCCAAAGATGTTGTGCTGCAAGCTGATGTCCCTCAGCTCGTCAGGCTCTTTGAAAACCTCATTTCCAATGCAATCAAGTACGCTTACACAAACGATCCCATTCTGATTACGGTGGATGGCGCTGACGCCAACGGTTTTTCCACCCTGACGTTTGAGAATACCATTGATCATATCACTGATGAGGAAATCGAAAAAATGTTTGAGCGTTTTTATAGACTTGAAAAAAGCAGATCCAGTGAAACTGGAGGAAGCGGTTTAGGCCTTGCCATCTCAGAGAGTATTGTGCATCTTCATCAAGGCAGAATCTATGCAAAGAAGCTGACAGATCAGAGGATCAGCATCATTGTGCAGCTGCCTGTCATCCAAACCAGCTGATAGAAGCTGCCTACTATATATTTCTCGGATTTCATACTATAATATAAAAAAAGCTAATTCAATGTCTAACGGAGGAACTATATGGATATACTCAAAAAGGTCTTCAATAGAAAATTCATCTATGCTTATATTTTTCTATTGTTACTCCTTGTATTTTTGTACTTCAACAACAAATATCAGAAGGACGAAATCTTTTACGGAATGATCTACATTCTGGTCGGTTTTATGATTTCACTGTTCTACGTACTGAAAGATTTTATTTACACGCCTGACAGACTTCAGTATAAACAGGTGATCATGGAAGATGCACTTTTTAATCATAAAGGTGAAATTATAGAAGATTTCGAAGCATACCCACTTTATGATGAATTCATCGCTTTTCACCTTTCCCGAAAAGATGAGGACCCCTATAACGATACCGTCACTTCCCTTCAGGCAGTGCGTTATAAAAAGAGTAAGATGATAGACTCTCTTTATATTCCACTGAAACCCGAAGACCCTTTATTGAATAAATATGTCATCCCATTAAACGAAGCCATCGGCAGATTTCTAAGATATGCAGACAGTTTACCTATAATCATCTACAACCAGCCCTTCACCCATACTTATCTGAACATCAAACTGGATAAAGAAGTTCATATTTCTTTTATCGATGCAATGAAGATGAGTAAAGATCTCTACGGCATCACAAACAAACCCATCTCACATCTTCAGAAGTATCTTGGGTTTTACAATCTGGGCGGAGATCTCGTCAAGGACGCGAAAGTAGTAGGTGCAATTTATCTCGACTATATTTACACGGTATCAAAACACCGCGCAAAATCCGAAAAAAAGTCTGGATTGAAGCCACTTACAAGTTTAACTCAGAAAATAAAAAGCACCACAAATCCTGTTCCCGAAAAATCTGAAGTGAATGCTCCACAGCCAAAAATCAGCCCAAAGCCTTCGCATGAACACACCAGTTCCAACTTAAAGGAAGAGACCGTCAAGAAACCATCAAATACATAGCAGGTGATTGTATGAAGCGATATCTCATCATATTTCAAGGCCGTGTTCAAGGTGTCGGGTTCCGATTCTTTACGTATGAAACTGCAACTCGTCTCAAGATGACTGGAAAAGTGCGGAATATGACAAACGGCCATGTAGAATGTGAAGTCCAAGGAGATTCTGAGGCTTTTCAGCGTTTCTTCGCACTCCTTATGAAGGGGAACGGTTTCCTCAAGATTGAGGATTACACACTGAAAGAGTTGCCCGTGATTCCCGAAGAGCAGTCCTTTAAAATTGTTGGCTGATTTCTACAAGCTTTCTACAAGAAGTATTCGCAATTGTGAATACTTCTTTTTATATGGTCATTTCTTTGATATACTACTATCAGAATAATTAGAAAAAGAGGTGTATTATGGATCAACCACGAAAAGCCGGAAACAGTCCGATTCTTGTAGAAATGAACGCAGGAGAAACTCGCTATTGGTGTGCTTGCGGAAAAAGCGCTTCACAGCCTTTCTGTGATGGCAGCCACAAAGGCACAACAGATATTATACCTGTCTTGTTCACTGTAGAGGAAAGCGGTACCAAGGCACTCTGCAACTGCAAGCAGACAAAAACTCCTCCCTACTGTGATGGCTCACATCTTACTGCGGACTAAGTCATAACATAAGAGAAAACGAAAAAGAAACTCTCCCAAGCGGAAGAGTTTCTTTTTCGTTTCAATGATTATTTTATTAGATTTTCAAATTTTCGAGCTCAGTAATCCGATCCACTTTTGCTTGGGATCCTCCACCTGAAAAATCAGATTCCAGCCATATATCCAAAAGGTATGTGGCCAGTTCGGGAGCAACTACTCTGGCACCCATGGTCATTATCTGGCAATTATTGCTTTTTCTAGACCTTTCAGTAGAATAGGGGTCATGACATACAGCTGCACGTATCCCTGGCACTTTATTGGCTGTGATGGCCATACCTATTCCTGTCCCACAAAGGAGAACACCTCTTTCGTATCCTCCATCGGCAACTTCACTGGCCACGGCATAAGCGACATCCGGATAAAGTACGGATTCATCTTTAAGTGATCCAAAATCCTTCACCTCAATACCTTTTGTTTCTAAATGCTTTATTAAAATATGCTTCAGATCATATGCTGCTTCATCGCAACCGATTGCTATTCTCATTCTTCTTTCGTTCCTTTCTCTGATCTTATAATGATAGTATGGATTTAAAATTATCTTTCAGTTTTGGATACAGTGCATCAAACTCGCGATATACATTGTCATATGCTGCAACATTCTCTTGAACCGGCGCATAGACCTCATCACGCATTTTGATGATTTTATCGCAGGCATCTACTACACTGTCATAAGCTCCACATCCTACCATAGCCAGTATCGCTACCCCAAGGGCAGCACTGTTTTCAGACTTCATAGCTGGAAGTGAAACAGGGAGATCATAGACATCTGCCAAAAGCTGTCTCCAGAAATCACTCTTTGATCCTCCGCCGCACATGTGCACATGATCCACTTCAACTCCGGTATTTCTGATACCAGACATGATATCCTTCAGCGCATAGGTAACCCCTTCCATCACCGCACGGGTCATGTCCGCTTTTGTATGAATCGCCGCGAGTCCGACGAAGGAACCTCTACAGGTCAGATTGAAATGCGGAGACTGCTCACCGTTCAGATATGGCAGATAGACCAGCCTGTTGGCACCAATGGCCGAAGAAACGGCATCCTTATTGATGGCTTCATACTCCAGGTCTTCTGGATAGAAGTTATTTCTCCACCATTTCAATGAGCCTCCTGCAGAATTCACACTGCCCATATAATGCCATGCACCTGGAATCGGCATACAGAATGTATACACAGATTTATGAGGATCCAGTAGCGGTTTTTCTGAATAAGCAAACACTGTTCCTGATGTCCCAATTGTCGTCATCGCTCGTCCTGGAGAGACAATTCCTGTTCCAACACCTGCAGCTGCATTATCACTGGCACCACCAACAACGGCACAGCCTGTGGTGAGACCTGAAGCTTCTGCAACCTCAGGAAGGACGTATCCTGTAATTTCATGAGACTCGTATACTTTTCCCAGCATCTCCTCAGTAAGGTCCATTTTCTTCAGAATTTCTGTTGCCCATTTTCTGTTTGGAATATCCAGAAGCTGCATTGCTGAAGCATCAGATACCTCCGTTGCATATTCTCCTGTCAGACGGTACCGTAAATAGTCTTTAGGAAGATGGATGTGCGCAACTTCTTTATAGAGCTCCGGCTCATTATCTTTCACCCACTGAATCTTTGCTGCTGTAAGCCCTGGTCTTGCAGGTGTCAGAGAATATTTCATGAACAGTTCATCCCCAACAATCTCCCTCACATGCTCACAAGCTTCAGAAGTTCTTCCATCATTCCACAAAATGGCTCTTCTCAGCACTTTTCCTTCCTGATCCATCATAACAGCGCCCATCATCTGCCCCGATATTCCCAAACCTTTTACAGATTCTGCCGGTACACCGCTCTTCTCCATAACCTTTCTTATCGTCATGATTGATGCCTGGTACCAATCTTCAGGTTCCTGTTCGGACCATCCATTATGTGGTTGATACAATGGATACTCCATTTCGGATACAGCAACCTCTTTTCCATTTAAATCAAAAAGTACAGTTTTCAGGCTTCCAGTCCCCAAGTCCAATCCTAAAAAATAACTCATGTTTTTACCCCTTTTTATTTATTTGATATTTATGATTACATGATTTTCTGGAATTTCTTCCATGGGATGTTCAGCTTTTCCCCGTGATTGAGAAGGCCGTCCACATGCATTAAAAGCGGATAATCCTCTAAACTCACAATCCCTCTCTCAGCCAGCGCTTTTACCGCTTCCGCAGTTCTTGTTGCAATAACAACAGCCTCCAGCGTCTGCCCTTTCAGCTCTTCCATGACAGCTTCAATGGTATATCCTTTCCCAAGAAGAAGTCCCACAGTTCTGCTTCTACCCGCAGCTACTGTAACATTGAGATCTCCTGCAGCGAACATAATATTTTCAGGTCTGCCTCCCACAATCTTCAGCAGATCCATCATCTCCTTGACACTCTGCTGAAAAAGAGCTGCTTCAGAATTATTATGGTCTACACCATCATCTCCAAGTTTTTCAGCCATTCCGATAGCCAAGGCAGTGCCCAAGGCATATCCATTTTTCAAAGCTACTGCAGATTCAAGACCAACCACATCATCCGTCAGGCTGATTACATAATAATCCGTCTCAAACAAGGACCTGATCCATTTCAGCTTTTCCAGGTTTCTTCCGCAGAATCCCACAAAAGACTGATCATGGTCTGATAAGTCTCTGGCTGTACATGGACCCCCAATGGCGTAAATCCCCAACTTACTACCTGGCTGAAGTTTTCCTTCCCAATACTCTGGATAAGTGACAAGGCTACCATCAGCTTCATTGAGCATCCCTTTGGTCACGGATAACACTGGAATCTTTTCATCCAGTATGGGAAGGATTTCTTCTGCAAACCAGTCTACACCAAAACTTGAAACACCACATACAACCAAATCTGTATCTTGTAAAGATTCAGCCAGGTCCTCTATCTTATAGTATCTGATCCCATCATGTAGAGTTCTTTTCAGATTCACGTGATATCTGTCCCGTCTTAAGCGATCTATGATGTCTCCATCTAGGGGACTACCCACCAACCGAACTTCGTGTCCATTTTCTATTAATGGAAAAGTAAGAGCTGAAGCCATCTGTCCAGACCCAATTAAAGTTACAACACTCATTTTCTACCTCCAAAAACGTTTACTTCTTTCATTTCTCTCATCATAATCCTCGTTATGGGAAAAATCAATAGTCATCTGGGAATTTTCCCAAATCATGAAATTCTACCCACTGCAATTGCGAAATTTCACCCAATAGCACTGAAATTATTCCCATGAGCTGATTATAACGCTGAAAACCTTGACAGAAACAAGAATTATCTATATTTTGAAATTATCAGTCATTAATCGGAGGAAGTATGGATACAACGAAAATCAGCCAAATATTGCGCATCTCAAAAATGTACTATGAACTGAACATGGGGCAGGTGGAAATCGCTGAAAAAGAAGGTATCAGCAAATCTTCAGTCAGCAGACTCCTTAAAAATGCGATGGACATTGGACTGATAGAAGTCCGTGTGAAAGAATCTGTATTGTCTTACAGCGAGCTTGAGAAAGAACTGACAGAGAAATTCCCGCTAAGACGCGCTGTCATTGTTCCCGATCTGGTAGGCAACAGACAGGTTCTTCTTCAGGATGTATGTGGTGCTCTTGCTGAAGATCTTCCCCGCTTTCTGAAAAGCGACTCTATTTTAGGTGTCCACTGGGGCCACACTCTTGCGGTTCTTGCAAAGCAGCTCCCGTCGCTTCGGCTGAAAGGAGTTTCTGTCATCCAGCTCAGCGGAGGTTTTTCGAGGGCTGTTTACGAGTCTGGTGCCCTTGATATTCTGAAGAATTTCGTGGACTGTGTCAATGGCACAGGCTATCAGATTCCTGCGCCCGCCATGGTCGATCAGAGTTTCATCGCTGATGCCATCAAGCAGGATGGTCAAATCAAAGAGATTCTTGATATGGCCGATCGCTGCCACACTGCGATTTTTTCTGTTGGAAACTTAGAAAGACCTTCTGTACTCTATGAGATGGGCGTTATCAACGAGGATATCTACCGTGAAATCCGCGAAATGGGCGGCATTGGTGACTGCTGTTCACACTTCATCGACAAATCAGGGAATGTACTGGACGAAAAACTGGACAGCCGAGTTATTGCCACTCCTCTATCTGTCATTAAAAAGATCCCCAATAAGATGCTCATTGCTGTAGGCAAGGAAAAAACAGAGGTTATTATTGCTGCATTGAAAGGTGGTCTTGCTGATAGTTTATACATAGATGCTCCGACTGCTGAAGAAATCTTAAAACAGTATCAGGGATAAAAAACAGGTTGCGAAGGCAACCTGTTTTTTATGTCTTTACTAAAATCGTAAAAAGAACTGAAAATATCACCCAGGAAACTCATGTTTCAAAAAAAACACAATTAATTCATGATAATTTTCACATCTCATCTATAAAAATATGAAAATTACATGTGGTAAAATTGTTAAATTTAAGATATAATACCTAAGGAAGGCTTAATGAATATTGAAATTTCATATCTATGAAATAGCGCCAGAACCTATAGCGATATAGGTTGACGAGGACGAAGTTATCGAATTTTCGGCGGATGCTTCGCGGTAGACACTACCGATATCTGACAGAGAAATCCAAAAAGTGATTTTTGGGACAAGGCTGTCAGGGTGTATTAAGCCTGTCTAAAAATATTTAGAGAGGTGTTTTTTTATGTGTGGAATTGTCGGTTATGTAGGAAACAAGGATGCATCGGAGGTTCTCATCAGCGGACTTTCAAGACTGGAGTATAGAGGATATGACTCCGCAGGAATTTCAGTACTCCACGAAGGAGAGCTTACAGTAAAAAAAGCGGCTGGAAGACTGAAAAATCTAGAGGAAAAGCTCAAGCAAGAAAAAGTTCATGGTCACATGGGTATCGGACATACAAGATGGGCTACCCACGGTGCTCCTTTGGACAAGAACTCCCATCCTCACAACAGCAACAATGGGAAGATTTCTGTTGTGCATAACGGTATTATTGAAAACTATATGGAAATCAAAGAAAAGCTCCAGGGACTGGGCTACGTCTTCTACTCCGACACAGATACAGAGGTGATTCCGAATCTGGTAGATTACTACTACAGCGGAAATCTGCTGGAAGCGGTGAAAAAAGCTGCTGCAGATCTTAAAGGAAGCTACGCTCTTGGCGTCATGGCGCTCAATGAGCCCGATAAAATTGTTGCAACCAGAAAAGATTCTCCCCTTGTTGTGGGTGTTGGTGAAAAAGAATGTTTTATCGCTTCTGATGTGCCTGCAGTGCTGAACTATACAAAATCCTTTGTGTATCTGAATGATGGAGAGTATGCAGAGCTGTGCAAAGACAGCTTGCAGTTCTTTAATCAGAATGGAGAGCAAATCGAAAGAGAAGTTACGGAAATTACTTGGAGTGCAGAATCCGCAGAAAAAGGCGGTTATGCTCATTTTACCATCAAGGAGATCTACGAGCAGCCAAAGGCTCTAAAAGATACCATGACCGGAAGAATCGTTCCAGGCAAGAAGGTTAAGCTAGATGATATCCATATCACCAAGGAAATGCTGGAAGACTATTCCAGAATCTATATCATTGCTTGTGGAACCGCTTATAATGCAGGACTTATTGGTAAAGTAGCCATTGAAAATCTTGCAAGAATCCCAGTTGAAGTAGATGTGGCTTCAGAGTTCAGATACAGAAATCCAATCATAGATGCAAAAACTCTTGTGATCGTCATCAGCCAATCCGGTGAAACTGCCGATACTTTAGCTGTATCCAGAGAAGCACAAAAATTCGGTGCAAGAGTAATTGCCATTACGAATGTAGTCGGAAGCTCTATTGCCCGTGAGGCAGATGATGTGTTCTATACCTGGGCTGGTCCCGAAATCGGTGTTGCCTCCACCAAAGCTTATCTTACAATGCTTGTAGCGATTTACAGCATCGGAATATACTTTGCTGAACTTCTGGGAACACAGAAAGAGACTTATCTGGAAGATCTGAAGAAAGAGCTGTTGACCTTACCAGAAAAAGTGGCTTCTATCATAGCAGACACAAAGAAAATCGAACACTTTGCTGATAAGATCCACACCGAAAAGGATGTATTCTTCTTAGGCAGAGGTCTTGATTACCAGATTGCTGTAGAAGCATCTCTGAAATTAAAAGAGCTTTCATACATCCATTCTGAAGCATATCCAGGTGGTGAACTGAAGCATGGCTCTATTGCCCTCATCGAAGATGACATAACTGTTATTGCCAGTCTTACACAAAGAGATCTTCTTGAAAAAATGCAAAGCAATATAAAAGAAGTCGTTTCCCGTGGAGCTAAAGTTATGGCCATTACCTTCGAAGACAATCACGATGTAGAGCACTTCTCAGATGAAGTGATTATTATCCCAAACACCATGGACCTCATTGCTCCAATTCTTGCTGTAGTCCCACTTCAGCTTTTAGCCTATTATGTTGCTTTATATAAGGGGTTGGACGTGGATAAACCAAGAAATCTGGCAAAATCTGTAACGGTAGAATAATTATACCAACCACATTAAAAGCCATCTGCTGCTGCAGATGGCTTTTATTCATACCTAATTATCGAATTCTAATGTACTTCCATTTATTTGTTCGGAATCTTCCATAGACAAAAACCCACCTGATCAGCTGGTCAATCAGCACAGCAATCCAAGCCCCCATCAGTCCCATGCCCAAAACCTTGACAAGAAGGTATGCAACGAGCACGCGGAATCCGAATACACCAATAAAAGTTGCTACCAGTGGCCAGAATGTATCGCCAGCACCTCTTAGCGCACCGGCTAAAATCAGCTGTGAAGACTGGAATGGCTGTACAACTGCTATAATTTTCAATGCCATAGATGCATTATCAATAATGATTGGATCCGTTGTATATAAACTGACGATCTGAGGTCCGAAAAAGAAGAACAGCAGTGCCATTCCCGTTGAAATGATGGAACCGATCTTTCTTGTCTCTTTCGCATATAACTCTGCTTTTTTAAGATTCTGCGCTCCTAGCGATCTTCCAACCATGGAAGAAGCGGCTATCCCGAAAGCCTGACCTGGCTGAAAAGAAAGTCCGAGAATACTCAATGCAATCTGATGCGATGCATATACTACGGTTCCTAAACTTGCAACGATTCTCACAAACATCATAACTCCGATTCTTAAAGCCAGAGACTCCAACGAAGCAGGCACTCCAACTCTGATCAGATTCTGAATCACAACTTTGTTGTATTTGAATTTTTTCTTCAGATCAAGCTTCAGTGGGCTGTCTTTTCTCGTGACAAACCGTACCATCAGCACACTGGCTACCACATGAGAAAATGCTGTGGAGATTCCAGCTCCTGTGACTCCTAATGCAGGGAAGTAAAGAAGTCCATAGATGAGTACTGCATTACCTATGACATTAAGAAAGTTGACTTTAAGGTTAATTCTCATAGGTGCTTTAGTTTCTCCAATGCCACGAAGCGCAGCAGTAATGGACATGTTAAAGCTCTGGAAAAGGTATCCAACCATGATAATTCTGAAATAGCTGCTTCCTGCGGATATGGTGTCCGCTTCAGCCCCCATGAACCTCATGATCTCATCTGTAAAAACAAGACCAAATGTCGCAAGGGGAATTGCCAGCACAAAGATATTCAGAAGTATTACATGCTTCATAACGGAATCCACTTTATGAGGCTGCTTCGCTCCCATATATCTTGCAATCATCGCCGTACCCCCGACATTCAGTGCCTGGGCCAAAGAAAGACCGATAAACATAGGCTGATTTGTAATTCCAACTGCTGCTACAGATGCTGCAGACAAGGCTTTGTCCGCAATCCATCCAAGCATCATCATATCAATCATGCCAAAGAGTGAGCCTAAAAGAAGTTCAATCAGAATCGGCCATGCCAGTTTCAGCACATCTCGTCGAATCGGATTTTTGATTCTCTGGTCCCAACTCTTTTTTTCCCTTTTGTCTGGTTTCCAATTGTCACTCACGTCGATAGTTTCACTCTGTTTCTCATCATTCATCTGCTTCTTATCATTCATATGTTTCTCATTATTCATCTGTTTCTCATCATTCATCTATAAATCCTCTAATTTCATCTCGTATTATGGTGAACACATCAACCATTATAGCACAGGCATTCAGAAAACTCTGATTGCAACAATACAAAACAAAGAGGATGTACAACAGATTCCAAAGTAAAAAGCCAGAAGATCATCTTCTGGCTTAAGGAATCTTTTAATAATCGTATTCTGTATATTGTTCACTGATTTTGATCTTAAGCTTCTGGTCTTCCAATAGTTTCTTGTAAGAAACCAGAAACTCATTGAGCTCATTGTCTGAAAGATCTACCCTTACAGCAGAAGCTAAGATCACTGTTGTCCCGTCAAGATAAATAGACACCTGGTTCCTGTCATTTCTGATCTCATAGGAAAACCCTTTGAAATCCCGTACTTTTCCTTTGTATTTTTCCATGAACCCCAGCTGTTTTCGATATTTTTCATATTCCGGGTTGTTCGTAAGATTATACTGGCTCTCCACATCTGCCATGGATACACCATAACGCTCCATGAGCTTATTCTGAATCTCCATAAATTTCTCCATGGAGATGTTGTTCTTCTGCATGTATTCCATCACAGCTCGATTAATGGAAGCAATATTCTCTGTTCCCTGCCCCATCTTGCTGTAAAGCGTAAAAATGTAGTTTTCAAAATCATCGATATCCTTATCCCGCACTTTGTTCTTCAGTTCATTGAAATCAATGACATCGCTCAAATCTATTCCTCCTCGAGGCTCTTGAGATAATCCAGAAGATCGGATTTCTGCACCCGGTTCACACCACTGTGCTCAATGTCAAAACCTGGATCTATCTTCTCGCCATACTCTCGTTCCATAATCTCAATGACCCTTGGTTTACAGAACTCCCCTTGGCACCAACCCATGCCAGCTCTAGTTCTTCTTTTTACTCCATCTACTGTTTTGATTCGGATTCCACGATGGAGCGCATCCACAATCTCATCTTCTCTCACCTGTTCACATCTGCAGACAATCCGGTCCTTTGATCCCAATGGAAGTTCAATGAACTGTTTAATATCCTTTAAAGGCTGCAGAGGTTTTTTGGTCACAATGGGTTTTCTATAAGGGTCAAATTCATTATTGTCTTCCCATTCTAATCCTGCATCCTTAAGAATTCCTATAACCATTTCTGCAATGGCTGGTGATGAGGTCAGCCCTGGAGACTGAATACCAGCCACATTGATGAACCCCTTCACCTCAGTTTCTTCAATGATGAAATCATCCGTTGAGCTTCTTGCACGGATTCCAGTGAAGCTTCTGATGAACTGCTTGGAGTTGATCTTGCCATACAGCGCTTTAGTCTGCTGGTAGATTTTAGCCACCCTTTCAATATGAGTTGATGTATCATCTTTTCCACCTTCATCCGATGCATCAGGACCAATGAGCAGGTTTCCGTAATAGGTTGATGCTACTAGAACACCTTTTCCATACTTTGTGGGGAGCTGGAATATCACTGTGTTGATAGGATCTCCTGTCCCTCTGGTGAACAGAATATACTCTCCAGATCTTGGCAAAATCTCGAAATTGTTCACACCAACCATTTTAGAGATTTCATCCGCATATACACCTGCTGCGTTTACCACAAATTTGCCTTGGAACTCTTCTTTATCTGTGGAAACTCTGAACACGTCTCCGTCTTTTTCAATACCCGTCACTTGATGCTCAAGTTTAAGCGTTACTCCATTTCTTATGGCATTCTCAGCCATGGAGATGGCCATTTCATAAGGGGAGCAGATTCCTGCACCTTTACAGTAAAGCGCCCATTTCACATCATGGGTCAGTTCTGGTTCCAGTTCTCTGATCCGATCCGGTCCAATGATTTCCAGATCGTCCAGCCCGTTTTTGATGCCATTTGCCATGAGTTTCTCCAGTGGCTCTTTATCATCTTCCATGGAAATAACGAGAGATCCTGTTTCTCTAAAGCCAAAGTTCAGTTCTTCATCGAGTTTTTTAAACTGGACTCTCCCTTTATAGCATAATCTGCCTTTCAATGCTTCATGCTTTTCTGCAAAGCCTCCATGAACGATGGCACTGTTTGCCTTTGTTGCACCCATGGACACATCGATACCTTTTTCAAGAATCAGAACCTTAGCATTCGATTTCGACAGTTCTCGTGCGATTGTGGTACCTACGATACCAGCACCAATAATAATCACGTCATACATGACTCATCCCTACCTTCCTTCTCACATAACATGTAAACATTTACTTATTATATTGATTATAACAAAAATATCAGCAATCTGTTATTTTTTGTACAAAAAATGTGGGCCTAAGCCCACATTTCCTTACATATCTCTTGTCGCAACAATATTAGCACCAGTACCAAGAATATTCTCGATGATTACTGTGCCTACTTTGATTGGAGAAGTCACTTCAATTGTAGCTAATGCTTTCATGACTTCGAAATTCAATCCCTTTGGTATATCCATTGAAGTTTTGACTGGAAGTCTTTTGTGAATTCCACCGTTAATTTTTACTGTAGATGTGATTACTCTTGTGGGATTTGTCAGCTCTTTCTGAGCATATGGAATCCCGCGGTTGCAACCATTTCCCATGACGATGATTTCCCCATCTGGTTTCTGGTCCACACTCAGTCTGCATCCTTTAGGACATACAATACAAATCATTTCTCTCATCTTACATCACCTCTTCCAAAGCTATGGTAAGAAGTCCATTTGCTTTTTCGATTTCTTCTCTCTTCAGCTTGATCTTTTCCATTTCTCCAGGTGCAACTACAGGTCTTCTCAGCTTTTTGATCAGCTCGCCTTCCTGATTGCGCACTGTGATGTTCACATTTTTGAACACATTGGATACTCTGAACATGATTTCCTGACCATCCAGAATGTTCTCCAGTCTGATTTTCTGAGGAACAGTATAGTTCACTCTCTGGCCATTTTTGATTTCAGTCACTGCCTGTCCTTCCAGAAGCTCATTCTTGATGAATCTTGAAGCACTTAGTCCAGCTTTTTTACCTTCTTCACTAACAAAATCCACCAGGTCATGAACGTGAACAACATTACCACATGCAAAAATACCCTTCACGTTGGTTTCCATCGCTTCATTCACAATAGGTCCTGATGTTCTAGGATCTAATGCGATACCCGCATTCTTTGTGATTTCATTTTCTGGAATCAGGCCAACAGACAGAAGAAGTGTATCACATTCTATGGTCTGCTCGGTGCCAGGGATCGGATTTCTGTTTTCATCCACTTTCTGAATCACAACGGCTTCCAGTCTGTGTTTGCCCACTATATCAGTAATGGTATGTGCAAGAAGCAGTGGAATATTATAGTCATCCAGACACTGTACTATGTTTCTGTTCAGTCCGTTGGAGTAAGGCATAAGTTCCACACATGCTTCTACTTTAGCCCCTTCCAAAGTCATTCTTCTTGCCATGATCAGACCAATGTCACCGGATCCTAAGATCACGACTTTCTTTCCTACCATGTATCCTTCCATATTGACATATCTCTGTGCAGTACCCGCAGTGAAGACTCCGGAAGGTCTAGCGCCTGGTATCTGGATTGCACCTCTTGTTCTTTCACGGCAGCCCATGGAAAGGATGATTGCTCTGGTCTCCAGACTAAGATATCCCTCTTCCATGTTGATGGCTTCCACTTTTTTGATGTCTCCATCATTATCAATGGACAGAACCATGGTGTCCAATTTGGTGGATACTTTTGTTGACTGCAGCATTTCAACGTATCTTTGTGCATACTCTGGTCCTGTAAGCTCTTCTTTAAAAGAATGCACACCGAACCCGTTATGGATACACTGATTGAGAATACCGCCGAGTTCCTTGTCTCTCTCCAGAATCAGAATATTTTCGATTCCATTGTTGTACGCTTCATATGCAGCGGAAAGTCCTGCAGGACCTCCACCAATTACGATTAAATCATATATCATCTCATTCACCCCTACTTCTTTGTTTCGCCGATCAGAATATAGGATCCATTTGTATCCTGCATCACTTCTTCCAGAGGAACATTTTTCTCTCTGGCAATGATTTCAAGAACTCTTGGTCCGCAGAATCCACCTTGGCATCTACCCATACCAGGTCGGACTCTTCTCTTCACACCATCCAGGGAAAGTGCTCCCACAGGTCTCTTGATGGCTTCCACAATTTCTCCTTCAGTGATGTTTTCACAGCGGCAGATGATTCTTCCAAATCTTGGATCCTCTTTGATCTTTGCTGATTTTTCTTCAGGAGAAAGGCTCATGAAATGGGTCTGTCTTCTTGTTGGATTAAAGTTCTCATTTTTCGTTAAAGTCAGTCCAGCTTTTTCAAGCAGATCTCTTGCATCTTCTGCAATGGCTGGAGCAGAAGTAAGCCCTGGAGATTTGATACCCGCAAGATTGATGAGACCTTTCACAGACTTGGACTCTTCAATGATAAAGTCAGAACGGTCAGATTGTGCTCTTAAGCCTGCAAAGTTTCGAATACTTTCCCTATAATTGATTCCCTTGATCGATTTTGCAGCAGCATCTCTGATAAATTCCATTCTTTCCTTGGTGGTGGTTGTATCATCTCTTTCCACGTTGTCTTCAGCATCTGGTCCGACAATCAGGTTGCCATGAACAGAAGGGGTCACTAGAACACCTTTTCCAAGTGCTGATGGACACTGGAAAATAACATGGTTGGCAATAGGACCCTGGCTCTTGTCCAGAACAAAATACTGCCCCTTACGTGGCTTGATCTTAAATTCTCTTTCACCAACCATACCCAGAATAACGTCGCTGTAGATACCAGCTGCATTGACGATATACTTGGTCTTGATTGGTTCCAGTTCTGGATTCCCTGTGAAAATCGTGAACATTCCATCTTCTTTCTTGATATCCACAACTTCAGTATTGAGATAAAGCTTTACACCATTAACTACCGCATTTTCTGTCAGTGCGATACAGAATTCCCATGGTCCTACGATACCTGCACTAGGAGAATGCAGAGCCCCTACCGCTTCATCTCCAATGTTTGGCTCCATCTTCAGGAGTTCTTCCCGGTGAATGATTCTTTGATCAGGAACACCATTCTTGTTTCCTCTCTCAAATAGCTCTTCGATGGTCTCCATCTCTTCCGGTGAGAAAGCCACCACTAATGATCCAATCTTCTTGTATGGAACATCCAGTTCCTTTGCATAAACTTCAGTGAGATGACATCCACGCACATTCAGTCTCGCCATGGCTGTTCCATTCTCAGGATCATAACCGGCATGCACAATCGCACTGTTCGCTTTGGTAGCCCCTTCAGAAACATCATTTTCTTTTTCAATCAAACACACATTGAGGTTATACCTGGATAACTCTCTCGCAACAGATGCGCCAACAATACCCGCACCAATAATTGCTACATCAAACATATTTTTCCCTCCTAACACAAAAAAAGAGCAACACAACAGAGCCTGTCAAAACAGGCACCTTTTGCTTACTCTTACACTCTTAGCACAATATGAACTTAAGTTAATTTTAACACGTTACCTAAACGTTGTAAACCTTGACATTTACAATGTCCAGATCGTCGTGTCTGTGGAAGATATGGCAGTGGCTCCCGCAGAAAGCGCTGAGATCACATCTTCCTTGTCGGAGATAAGTCCCCCTGCAATGAGAGGAACGCTGGAAATGTTGGAAAGCATGGTGATAATTTTGTACATCCCACCAGGAAGAACTTCATAAGTATCCGCATGTCCTGCTTCAATGTACTTAATGACATTCTTCAATGAAAGGGAATCGATGAGGAAGAATCTCTGGACTGTAATTAGACCCAGATCTTTTGCCGCACTGATGATGTTGGCCTTGGTGCTGATGATTCCATCTGCCAAAGTATTGTACTTGATAAACTTTGCTGCAATTTCTTTGCTGCCAAGCCCCTCGATGAGGTCAACATGTACAATGGCGATTTTGTTCTTCGCTTTGATTTTCTTTACAATCATGGAAATATCTGTAATATTTCCAAAGAGCACAAAGACTACTTTATTCTCTGTCTCTAAAGCCATTTCCAAACCGTTATAATCCTTCACAGCGGTAACCACAGGGAAATCTTCCAAGGCGGTATAAAATTCTTCTTTCATACCCTACCTCCTTTTTTATGGTCACATTTCATTATACATATTCTATTTCACTTGTAAACCAATGCAATGTTAAAATTTTCTTGGTTTCTCATCAAAGTCACTAGAAAAGCCTATTGGAGTTCATGAAAGAAGATAAAATTCACCCGTAAACGCCAATGATTTATTTCATATGGTATACAGAAGCACTTCTTTTCCCATCTCCAGCAGAACCTTTTTTAGTTCATGGACAATCTCAACTTTCTTCTGATAGTTGAACACAAAGCCTTCTGACTGATGCGCCGGATTCACGGCCGTTCCCAACCAAATCACCACTTCGCTGGCTTCATTGAGAATCAGCTTGGAGAGTTCGGATGCTCCATGCTCTTCAAAAAGCTCTTGCAAGATTTCTGTGCTTTTTTCCCCATCTCTATACCCTTTCAGTAAATCAACCACTCTGCTCATGGTCAGAATCCCTTCAGTTATGAGATCCGCCCCTTTCATCACTGCAGTGGGCGGAAGATCCTTCCTTAAGTGGTCGAGTTTTACTTTAAGTTCATTCCCTGTTTTATCCGCAATGATTTTCGCCGTTGTGCCACCTGAAATAACTTTGATTCCTCTCGCTTCCACAAAAGCCTCCGCAAGAAACTTATCGTCATTGGGATTCTTAGGCGGGCCTGTAAAAAGATGAAGCGTCTTCTTTTCTTTGTAAGAAAGCTCTACTACGCTGGCATCATCTCCTGGCATCCGGTCATACAATATATTGGTGTAGCTCATGATCTCATGACAAAGGGAGGTAGTGCCCGAGTTCCGTATGGTATCTTCTGCAAAGGCAGACACGTCTTTCCATTGCCAGCCAAAATTCAAAAGTTTTCCAACCCCGGCATGTATGACACCATCGGATACCAGAATCAGCTGATCTCCGATCTTCATCTTCAAAGTGGATTCATATACAATTTTACCATGTATCTCTCTTCTGTTCTTTGGCACTTCACACAGTACGCCCTTATCCAAGTAAAAATAGGACGGGTTGTCAAACTCAAAAATGTTTACTGTACCGTCCTTTGCCGCTTTCACAATGGTGAAAGTTGAATAGGAGAGTTTACGTACAGAGCATACGGGCAATGTCTTCATGATGGTTTCAATGGTATCCTCCAAGGTAGCCTTTTCCTTCAGCATCGTTACGGCGATCTTTGAGGTGAGTGTTGCAAGAATATTGGCTTTCACACCGCTTCCAAGACCATCAGAAAGCACAAGGATTCTCCCATCCTTTGTATCAGCGATTTCAATCTGATCGCCACATAACTCTTCTCCATCTTTATTCACTGATAATGCAACTGTATCAATAAAATACTCCATCTCACCTGTCCTCCATCACAAGTTCTTTGAGACGGTTGAGAGCGATTTTCGTCTCTGCCGTGGTTTCCCCCAGAAGGCTGGCAATCTCATGAGCTACTCTCATCTGTTTCTCAATCACTTTTCCTGTAATCTCCACAGTCTGCTCTTTCATAAGATTCAGCTCTTTTCTACGTCTCTCTTCCTCTGTAATATCTGACATAATGATGAGCAGCTGATTGTCTTTCGGAAGATGAATCACACTTTGCATCACCACAAGATTATGCTCCCGATAACTGATTCGTTTATTTAGAGCATGCTTTCCGGTATCCATAACTTTTCGGATTCCTTCATCCGGAAGAAGTACAGAAATAGGCATATAACGTAAATGCTCTGATTTTTCCTCGAATGTCTTTTCTGCGGACGGATTCATCTGACAGATGCATAAATCCTCATCCAGAATAAAAATGATATTGGGTGAGTTGTAAAATATGATATCATTCATGTGCTCTGCTCTTGTACGCATGAATGGCATACACATTTCCACATCAGACATACCTTCAAGAACCGCTGCAGCTTTCTCTCTGCAGCTGTCATATCCGCAGGCACTGCAGTCCAGCTCGTCTTTTTTCTTTGTCTTTCCCATCCTGGCTAAAGTTCTGATGATCTCCTCTTCCGTAAAACTTTTTTTCTGGAACAGATTCTCCTTATAGGAGTAGTGAAGATCACATCCCTCAAACGTTAAAACCTCTGTTTCCTTTTCCCAGCCTTCCTTTGCGTGTTTTTTTACAAGCTGTTTTCTCTTATATGTACTCCATGTTTTCTTTGGTACGCATGGACCTGAAATGCAGGATTCATGACAGGCATTGAGTTCAAGAAAGGACGGGTCAAGAGCACCTTTTTCGATCTCATCAAGCACCTCTCTCACCTGTAGAATCCCTTCCACATGCAGAATATCGTATCCATGTTGTATCAGGGTTTCATGAAAGCCTTCTCCTATGGCTCCCTTCACAGGATAGCTTCTCGCATTTGTTGAACCAAAATAATCTGGAGCGGAGTAAGGAAGATTTTCCACTTGCAGCTGATCCTTATGAAACAGCGACACCATCTCGTCCATAGTCAGAACCGCATCCACATATCCCTCCTGCCCGAACATGAATGGTTCACATTTCTTGCTAAGACAAGGGCTGATAAACACAGTAAATGAATCAGGCTCCTTGTTTTTCAGTGCTTTTGCGGTAGCCATCATCGGCGAAACCGACGGCAGGAGATACTTGGCAACCCCTTTGTAATATCGTCTTATGAGAAGATTCACCGTTGGGCAGCAGCTGGAAATGGCATACTTCGGTTCCATCTCTGAAATAAATTCTCTATATTTTTCTGTGACCTGCTGTGCTCCTAGAGATACTTCAGCAACTTGCTGAAATCCAAATCTTCTCAAGCCCTCCACAAAACCGCCTGGATTTTCAAAGAATCCGGTAAAGGATGGGGCAATGAGTGCCACCATTCTTTTCCCTGCTTTGCGTGCATTCATCACCACATCCAAATCACTTTGAATATCTCTGGCATTTTGAGGACACGCAAGAAAACATTGCCCGCAAGCAATACATCTCTCCTCATCAATGATGGCCTGGTGATCCTGAAACTTAATGGCTTTCACAGGACAGGCCCGAACACACTTATAACAGTTTTTGCAATTGGCTTCTGTAAAATTAATCAGCTGCATTTTTTCTCTCCCGAAGTTTTTCTTCCAAAAGTTCAACTACATTCTCCTCTGAAACTTGAAGAACTCCACCGTCAATTTTTACACTGACACCCTCTGTACAGTGTCCCATACAGAAGCATCCTTTCAGTTCAATCTCATGGTCTAACTCCTGATCTTTCACAAAAGCTTCTACATTTTTAACCACTTCATAAGAACCACGGACATGACAGGAACTGCCCACACATATCTCAATCTTCATCCTTCCTCACCTCTCAGCACCAGGTTTCGTCATCCATAACTCAAATTATAGCATTTGGTTAATTTTTTAACAACTTTATCTGGGTTGAAATCTCTTGACAAACCATTATCTAAAAACTATTATTATATTAGATTCATTATTAATTAGCACCGCACATGCTTGTTGATTCTGATCATTACATGAAAAGAGGAGCGTCCGCTCCTCTTTTTTTCATTTATTCTCTTACTTCTTTTCTTCAGATTGCATCCTGATTTCACGAAGAGGGTAGGGAATCTTGATGCTCTGTTCTTCAAACACCTGAATCACAGTCTCATTCAGCCCGTAGGAAACTTCAAAATAATCTTCTCTTTTGACCCAGACTTTAAGATCAAAGTCCACAGAATACTCATTATGCTTACATACCCCAAGCATCACTCCACGGTCTTCCAGTATCTTTTCATTGGCGATGGCAATGTTCATGAGAATTTCCTTTACCTTCTTCACATCTGTGCCATAGGCCACAGAATAGATTTTATCCACCCGTCTGTAAGGTTCTATACTGTAGTTGATGATGTGCGAGGTAGCCAGATGGTTGTTAGGCACCATCACTCTTTTATTGTCTGCAGTATTCAGAGCAGTATATAAAATCTGAATGGAAAGTACCGTTCCCGAAACACTAGACGACTCAATAAAATCTCCCACGCTGAAGGGCCTGGTCGCAAGAAGCAGAATTCCTGCCGCAAAATTTGAGAGACTGTCCTTTAACGCAAGTCCTACAGCGAGCCCCGCTGCGGAAAGCATGGCGATGAATGTGGTTATGGGCACGCCAAGAATCCTCGCACTGGTAATCAGCACCACAAATTTCAGAAGAAAACTTGCCATGGTTAACAGAAATCCATGGATAGAGACATCGATTTTACTTTTTTTCAGATTCTTTTCCAGCAGACGTACAGAATACTTCGCTAAATTCCATCCAGCAAAAAGCACGACAAGAAAGACCAATAGCTTTTAGCCATACTCTATAAGCAGTTCTTCCATTTTCTCAAACAATCGTCATTCCTCCGTATCATTCTTCAAGTTCATGTTCAAGCTCATTGGTGATCTCTTCAATCTCATCAATGATGCTGCCAATATAAGCAATGGTATTCTTTAAGGGTTCCTCTGTTGTGATGTCCACTCCTGCCATCTTTGAAAGTTCCACAGGATCTTTGGTTCCACCAGCACGAAGCACTTTTTTCCAGTCCTCCACCGCGGAAGCCCCCTCTTTTAGAATTCTGCCAGATACCTCAGTGGCTATGGTGAGACCTGCACTGTACGTATAAGGATAAAGCCCCTTATAATAATGCTGCTGTCTCATCCAGGTATTCTCAGCACCTTCCAGGATTTTAACGTCTTCTCCCCAGAATCCCTCCAGTGTGGCTTTCTTCAGTTCATTGAGTTTTTTTGCACTGAGGCTTCCACCTGCATCAATGATTTTATACACTTCCCTTTGATAATGCGCTTCCAGCATATGTGTGACAAAATTATGATAATAGGTTCTGGATATCATTGAGGACAGGACCCATCTTCTGAACCGCTTGTCCTGGCTGGTTGTCAGCAGATGATTTGCCATGATCATTTCATTCATGGTGGATGGTGCTTCGATGAAATAGAGAGAAGGCCGCGCATCAAAAATATTCTGATGGCTCTGTGACAGGTAAAAATGTCCTGCATGGCCAAGTTCATGCGCCAAAACAAAAACTTCCCGCATTCTTTCTGTCCAGCTGATGAGTATATATGGGTGCCTGCCATAGGGGCTGGAACAGAATGCGCCCGTGGATTTTCCCTTGTTCTGAACAAAATCGATCCATCTTTCTCCAAAAGCTCTTTCGATCATCTCCAGATAGTCCTCTCCAAGAATTTTCAACCCTTCCATCACATACTTTTTGGACTCCTCCACTGTGATTGGCGGTTCGAAGGTTGGATCCACAGAAAGCTTGAGATCATTAAAGGTCATCTCCTCCAAGCGATGAATTCTCTTCAAAAGTTTTGCATATTTTCTCATATGAGGAGCAAGTTCTTTATAGATCACATCAATCTGTCTATCATACATTTCCCGGGTAACCTTCTGATCAAAAAGAAGGTAATCAATCACTGATTCAAATCCCTTCAGTTTTGACAGCGCTTTTTCTTTCTGTACCTGGGTCTGGTAGACACCCGCAACTGTATTCTCATACTCCTTCAGCTTCTTGGTGAATGCAGAAAATGCGGCTCTTCTGATCTTCTTGTCATTGTCATAATCATAATGGTTTTCATAAAGCACAAAACTCAATGGATGGCTCTTCCCCTCTACGTCAAAGCTGCCAAAATCCATATCCTGCAGCTTGGCTTTATTGTAAATGCTCATGGGTGAGTTCATCACCGGAGAAAGTACTGCAAGAGCTCTTTCCAGTTCTATGGAGAGAGCATGAGGTTTCTCCCGAAGAAGATCCTCCAGAAAATGCTGATTCTCCCTGCTTGTCTTCGCTGCATCCATCAGCACGGACTCCTCATTCATGAGAATCTCCCCTTGAATGAAGGACAGCCTCGCCATCACATCGGAAATTAGATTCGCTGCCTCCACGCTCTTTCCCTGATTCTCATGATCAGTCATATCTACACTAACTGCCAGAAAGCGGAAGCTTGAAATCAAACCAGCAAGTTCCACCACTTCCCGATATCCATCAAGACACAGGTTGATGGATGGAGTAGATGTAAGCTTCCCCCTAAAATCTTTCTCCAGCTCCATGGATTTCTCATAAAGAGCCTTTTCCGCTTCTTTAACACGGTCTTCATTTTCATATATGCCTCTTAAATCCCATGTTTTAGACGCATCTGCTTCACTTCGTAAAATCACTTTTTTATCCATACAATCCTCCTGAGTTTGTTTTTTATCAGTATACCTGAAATACTCTTATATTCTTACAAGAGGAATACAGAATATAAAAAAAACAAGCTAGTTTCTCACATGATATAGAAAACCAAAAAGGTCAGCTGCACTACTCCACTAAATCTCTTTCTGATAAATACGATAGGTTTTATAAGGATCCCCCGTGAATCCGAAGGCATCATTCTGCATAGGCCTATTATATTCCCACACCGTACTTCCTTCCACTTTACGGAAACCTCTTGCAATGCCTTTTTTCAGTCCTTCATAATAAATAGCCGCGGTAACCCCTTTTTTCCGGTACTCAGGCGTCACAAAAAGCACAAATATCCTGAGTGCATCAATCTTTTTCCTGAAATAAAGGAACTTCAGAAACCCTAAAGGTAAATATCTTCCTTTCATCCTGGCCAGCACCTGATTGTAATCGGGCAAAGCGATATCAAATCCAATGGGATTCCTCTCCTTGTCTCTGGCGATGTATATAAAATCGGGATCTGCAAATGGTACCAGCTGCTTTTTAATCATCCGGATCTCTTCTTCTGTCGGAGGCATGAAATCGTCCCAGTCCTTAGGCATGGCTTCTTCAATGATTTTCTTGATATCTTTCATTTCATTCTCCACATCATTGAGATTCAATGGCTCCACCGTGTATCCATACCGCTTCATGGCGTAAGGCACCAGTTTTTCCAGCCTCTCCTTATCCTCCATGGTAAACTTCCTCTCATAAGCATAACAATCAAAGTACTTGATGAACCCAGCCTTCAGAAACTGGTCATTGTAGTACTTCTTGTTGTAGGTATTCATCACATAGGTGGGATCTTTGAAATTATCTATGATAAACCCTCTGTAATCATCCCCTCCAGGTACAGACAAGGGGCCTTTCACCTTTTCAATTCCATGGCTTTTCAGATATTCTTCTGCAAACTGGAGCAGTGCGGATGAGACTTCCTCATCCTCCATACATTCATAGAGCGCGATATATCCTTCTTTGATTCCTTTATACTGATTCAGCTCTTCGTTGATGCCAACAAGGAGCCTACCTTGAGGCGCTCCATCTTTATAAGCCACCACAGCCACATGAGGACCTGCTTTAAAAAGGCTGTTGTTCTTTCCTCGTAGAAGGTTCTTCATCTCATGAATCAACGGTGGTACCCATGAAGAATCTTCTTTATAAAGCTGAAAAGGCAGCATCACAAAATCACGAATCTCTCTTCTTGTTTGTATCTTCCTGACATGAACCATTTCCGTCCCCTCCAATCACCTCAAAGAAACCCAGCACCTTATCTGTAATAATCCTCATACAAGAGATCTGTATAATGGGCACAGGACATAGACATCTCTTTATTCATCACCGGACTCTGGAGAAGTCCCTGTCTTATACAAGCATTGATGTGATCTACTTCATAGACCATCTCAAAAGGTTCTGGAAACTCAATTTTCTCTACCTCTCCACTCCTGTATATAAGCAATGCTTCCCTGGCCTTCCAGAAATCTTTAATAAAGATTTTTCCCTCAGCACCATAAAGAACGCATCGGCTTTCTCCCTTGGCCATGGTGGAAATCTTGCAGGAAGCCAGCACCTCATCGTCGAATTTCATCAGAAAGGTACACTGAAGATCCACTTCATCCCCAAGGACCGCCTGACCTTTCAGCTCCACCAGGTCACTTTTCTCCAGATACATGGCATGGGAAAAGATATAGTTTCCGCTGCCTAAGAGAGCGCCTCCCCCCTTGTCCCGATGGTAAAACCATTGAAAAGAAACATCCGGAACAAAAATATCGTATTCCATAAGATTCAGCTTCCCGATTTTTCCGTCTTCCAGCCACTCTTTGACTTTTTGGGTTACAGGGAGAAACAATGATTTCTGCGCCTCCATGATAAACCTTCCTCTTTTCTCTGCCTCCTCAAACAGCTCTTCCGTATCCTTCCGGGAAAGTGTCATGGGCTTTTCCACCACCACATGTTTTCCATGTCTAAGGGCGAGAAGCGCATGTTCTCTATGCATGAAATTGATGGTCGGCACATACACCACATCCACCTTCGGATCTTCCACCAGCTCCTCATAAGACCCATACCATGTAGTGATATGAAGCTCAGAAGCTTTCCTTCTTGCACTTTCCTCTGTCCGGGAACAGATGGCATAAATCTCCCCTTCTGAAGATGTCCGCACAGCTGAAACAAAACGATCCACAATTCTACCCGTGCCCATTATGCCATACCTTAATTTTTCCAAACAATCCACCTCCTGCATTTTCTGGTGTTCACTCTAAACCGTCATATATCTCTATTATACACCCAAACTCAAAATAGCCTATACTATGATACAATAGAAGAAAAACCTGGAGGTATGTTTATGAATCATGTCATTGAACTTCTGAAAAGCCACACAAGCATTAGAAACTTCAAGGAGTATCCTGTAAGTGATGATACTGTGACTGAACTCATAGAAGCTGGTCAAAGCGCAGCTTCTTCAAACTTTGTGCAAGCCTATACTGTGATTCAGGTGAAAGATCCTGAAAAACGTAGAATCATGGCTGAGATTGCCGGTAATCAGAATCATGTGGAAACATCACCGGTTTTCCTTGTGTTTGTGGCAGATCTGGAACGTGCCCGTCTGTGCTCCACGCTCCATGGGGAGAAAATGGAGGAAGGCCAGACAGAAGCATTTATCATTGCCACCGTGGATACAGCGCTCATGGCACAGAACCTGATGATCGCTGCAGAGTCCATGGGTCTTGGAGGTGTATACATCGGCGCACTTCGGAACAATCCCCGCATCGTCTCTGAATTACTAGAACTTCCTGAACACACCTATCCTCTTTTTGGCATGTGCCTAGGATATCCCGCATCCGTAAACGAAAAGAAACCCAGGCTCCCTGTCAAGCTGGTTCTGAAAACAGATACTTATCAGAATGGTGGTGAAGTTCAGCTGTTGGAAAAGTATGATCAGACCATTTCCGAGTACTACAGCAAGAGAAGCAGCCTGAACCGGTCCGATAATTATACGCAGCAGTTGGCCCGAATGTTCTCAAAACCCTTACGCCCCCATATGAAAGCCTATCTTTCAGAACAGAAGCTGAACATGAAATAAGACCCTCTTCACTTTCATCATTTTGTCACCCGACTTCCAAACGAAAAGAGTATGATGAACCTATCAAATACGAATGGAGTGAACCCCCATGAAACGCTCCCTGTTTACACCTTTTCTCATGACTCTGTTTCTGATGTTTTTTTTCGGTTGTGCCAATCTGGAATCGCCTGATGAAGTAGAAGAACCCCCCCAAACTCCAGTAGAGACTGACAACGGCGGAAAAGGTGGGATTTTAGAGGAGATCGTTGTAGAAAGCCGCGATCTTCAGATGGACGGGTTTGACAAGGAGTATTACACTGAAGCAGATTTGAACGGAGACGGCATCAAAGATACAATTTCTTTAAGAACCGCCATCAACCCCTATTATGACGAAGTGATCTCCTATGAGCTCTATGTCAACGAAGAAGCACTGTCCTACGAAGGCGAAATGATCAGTCCTTTTTTTCATGTGACAGATCTTCTCGCCACAGACAATCTTCTGGAGATTGCAGTCAGTGAGGAAGGGCCCAGCAGTGATTACGCCACAGTGTTCTACCGATACATGAATGGAAAGCTCACAGTGCTATCAAAACTGGAAGGATTTCTTGGGGAAATCCCAAATTCAGATATGAGCGGAAAGCTCATTGTTCATGGAGACGGTAGAGTCTCTACCCTCTCCCGGGGTCAGGTGATGCAGACATTCTTCTATGAGGATGAGTATCTTCTTGTTTCTCCTACAGATCTGAAACATGTGGAAAAAGATCTCTATCCTATGGAAACTAAAGTCACTCTTCTGAAAAAGCTGAAAACCATGGTCAGCAGGTCTGATTCCACAGAAGCTTATGAGTTTCAGCCTGGTGAGAAAGCTGTTTTACTGGAAACAGACAACCGAACCTGGGTATCAATCCGAAATGAGGACGGAGAAATATCATGGTTCCGTATCAAAGACTTCGGTATGATCCTTGACCAGGAGGAGAGCGGATTCTCCACAGACTTTTTTGAGGGACTGAACATGGCAGACTAAAAAGAAGCTCTTTCCATATCCACGGAAAGAGCTTCTTTTTTATGTTTTTTATGTTCTTTATACTTATTCCACTTCCAGAAGAACACTCTTTAGAACCATCTCCATCTGCTTTCTGGACACTTCCTGAAGATCAAAACTTTGCTCTTTCAGACACCAATGAAAAATAATCCCTCGTGAGGTCATAAAGAGCATGTCCACCAATTCATCCGTGTTTTTCACATAGTACTCATTAAGTTTAGGCTGACGGTTCACCAGTATGGTTTTCAGGACATCCTGCATGGGACGTTTTCCTTTTACGAAGTAATGATTTCCTGTATTGTAGAATCGTTTGATGAACTCAAAATCATGGGTCAAAACAAAATTGACATAATACTCCATGTATTCCAGGAGCAGCTCGTAAAGATTCTGGCTGTTTCTGTCCTCATGAAGAAAATGCTCAAAATTCAGATCCGCCCGTCGGAATGTTTCATAAATGACCCCTTCCTTATTCTCAAAATGGGTATAGAAAGAACCTATGGAAACCCCCGCCTCTTTGCAGATCTCGGAAATGGAAGTATGTTCAAGCCCTTTTGTGATGAATTTTTTCATGGCTACTTCATAGATTTTATCTTTTGTCTCCAATGCTTTTTCCTGTCTTGTGGTTCCTCTGGTTTCTTTCACAATATCCCCTCCATATCTGAAAACATTATACCCCAAACTTTCAGACTACTCCAAGAAATTATTATCTTTTGTCAATTATTGATAATATTTTAACCTTGTGATATGGTTTAAATGAACTTATTCACCGAATGTGTTCGTTCAAATATTATCATAATAGAAAGGGGAAAATTATGAAAAAGCTTTGTAAAAAAGTCACTGCCGCTTTACTGCTGCTGCTCTCGATATCATTTGCAGCTTGTGGCACAAAAGAACCTGCTGCTCCAGAAACACCAGAAACACCTTCAACCATCGGGGAGGGCCTGTTTACACCTGGAACCTATGAAGGAACTGCTAAAGGGTATCATGGGGATATTACCCTAACAGTAACCGTCGATGAGAACAACATTCTTGAAATCAAATCAGAACACACAGAAACTGAGGGGCTAGGAGATAAGGCTGTGGCAACACTCACGGAAGCCGCTCTTGAAAAAGCTTCCTTGTCCATGGACCTGGTCAGCGGAGCAACCTATTCTTCTCAAGGATTTTTGGCTGCACTTGAGGCTGCTCTAGTGAAGGCTGGTGCAGATGTTGAGAAACTAAAAGTCAAAGAGTCCGTAGAGGTCGAGAAAAAAGATCAGGAGTTTGATACAGAAGTAGCAATCATTGGTGGTGGAGGTGCAGGTTTAGCCGCTGCGGTTTCGGCACATCAGAATGGCGCGAAGGTGCTGCTTGTAGAAAAAATGCCAAACGTTGGCGGTAATACCATCATCTCAGGTTCAGCTTTTAACGCTGTCGACCCAAAAAGACAGTCTGCACAAGGCATTGAGGATTCTGTGGAAAAGCACTTCCAGCAGACCTATGAAGGCGGAGACAAACAGGGCGATCCAGAACTGGTTCGAGTTCTGGTCGAAAATGCTTATCCAACAATAGAATGGCTGGAGTCACTTGGCATGAAGTTTACAGACAAAGTATTCACTGTGCTTGGAGCACTATGGCCCCGTTCACACAAGCCTGTGGAACCACTGGGTACTGGTTATGTCAACACATTCATGAACTATATCAATGAACATAAAGATGACATTACAGTTCTGACTGAAGTGGAGGCAAAAGAGCTTCTTGTAAATGCTGACGGTGCTGTTACTGGCTTCCTCGCTGAAGGAAAGAACGGAAAGATCACTGTAAATGCGAAGAATGGAGTCATTGTCGCCACAGGCGGATTTGGTGCAAACGTTGAAATGAGAGACCAGTATAACACCATCTGGCCAAAGCTTACCAACATCAAGACCACCAACCACAGAGGTGCCACTGGTGATGGAATCATCATGGCGGAAAAAGTCAACGCATCCATTGTTCAGATGGAAAACATCCAGCTGCTTCCAATGGGAGATCCTGTCACTGGAAGCCTTTCTGGAAATATCGAGCAAGGTGTGGAAAACAGAATCTTCATCAATGCGGAAGGAAACCGTTTTGTCGATGAAGGTGCTAGAAGAGATGTGATGACCAAAGCACTGATGGAACAGACCGAATCCATGATGTGGGTCATTGTCGACAAACATTCTTACCCCACAGACGATACTGTAAACAACTTCAACGAAACCATGGAGTCCCTCGTGAAAGAAGGAAGAGCATATAAAGCGGATACGTTGGAAGATCTTGCAAAGCAGATCGGTGTTGAACCTGAGAATCTTGTGAAAGCCGTAGAAGCTTTCAATGCATCTGTTGATGGTGCAGAAGATGAATTTGGAAGAACACTGTTCATGGATAAACTCGATACCGCTCCCTTCTATGCCGGTAAGCGTGTTCCTACTGTACATCACACCATGGGTGGAATTAAGATCACACCTGAAACCAGAGTAGTGGACCAGAATGGTGAAATCATCAAGGGGCTCTTCGCCGCTGGTGAAGTCACTGGTGGAATCCATGGTTCCAACCGTTTAGGCGGAAATGCCCTGGCTGATGTTCACACATTTGGACGTATCGCTGGAGCTACAGCTGCCTCAGAAGGAAAATAATGAAAAGATAATTCTTAGAAGAGATGGATGGATCATTCATCTCTTCTTTTTTATTTCTATTCCAATAAAAAAAGAGCTTCCAAGGAAACTCTTCAACTCTTTATTTGCTCATTTTTCTTGATTTATCCACACAGGCATCCACCGCCGAAATTACTGCATGCCGTAGTCCTTTTTCTTCCAGAACTGTAACCGCCTCAATGGTCGTACCACCAGGTGATGTGACCATATCCTTGAGGATCCCGGGATGGATCCCTGTCTCCAGCACCATTTTCGCAGCACCAAGTACCGCCTGAGCAGAAATGTCATAAGCTTCTTTTCGAGGCAGCCCGTTTTTCACCGCCGCATCTGCCATGGCTTCAATAAACATGTATACATACGCAGGAGAAGAACCTGCAATGCCAGTGATGACGTCCATATGTTTTTCTTCAATGACAGACACCTTCCCCATCACGGACAAAAGCTCTGTTACTTGACTCTTTTCTTCAGCGGTCAAGCTGTCTGAAAAACTGACTGCTATGACCCCTTCAGATACCGCAACTGGTGTATTGGGCATAATCTTTACAATCTTCCGATCCTGCCCCAGATACTCTTTCATTTTGTCGATGGTGATACCTGCAGCCAAGCCAATGATCAGCGCATCATCCTTTAGAGCGCTTCTTGATTCTTTCATCACAGTTTCATATGCATATGGTTTCACTGCGAAGAAAAGAATATCCGACGCCTTTGCTACTTCCTCATTTTTCTCTGTGACCCGCACCCCAAAGGTTTCTTTGATGTTTTCTCTGGTCATTTCCCTTTGTGTAGACACAATGATTCCTTGGGGCAAAGCGAACTCACTTTCTATGAATCCTCTTACCATGGCTTTCCCCATATTTCCACAACCGATAAATCCTATGGTTTTCTCCATATATCTTGCCTCCTGAACTTTGATAATCACATTCTGTTTCGTTCTTTCACTTCACGGTCCACATCTCGTTTGTGTGCCTTCTCAAGAAGCGCATCACGCTTGTCATAATTCTTCTTTCCTTTTGCCACAGCAACAGAGAGCTTCACACGGCCATTCTTGAGATAAAGGGACAAGGGAATCAGTGTATATCCATCCCTTTGACTTAACTGCTGAAGCTTCAGAATCTCTTCTTTGTGCAGAAGAAGTTTTCGGTCTCTAAGAGGATCCCGATTGAAGATATTGCCCATTTCATAAGGCGAAATATGCATCCCGACAATAAAAATCTCTCCATTCTTGATCTCAGCATAGCTCTCTTTCAGATTTACTTTGCCCATTCTGATGGATTTCACTTCTGTACCAATGAGCTCAATACCAGCTTCATAGACTTCTTCAATAAAAAAATCATGTCTGGCTTTTCTGTTCTCAGCAAGGGTCCTATTTTTTCGTTCTTTTTTATCCATGCCATCATCACCTCGTATTCAACCCCTATTTTATCACAGGTTCCATTTACTTGCCTATCTTTGTTGCCCATAGTACTACTGTTCAGGAAATTTTAAGCTAATTTTGGGGTATATTCTCTATAATTCAATGGTATTATTATCTTTTAGAGGAAGAATCCTTATTATTTCATAAAAGGAGTATTTATGCGCAATTATAAAATCATAACCGATTCTACTTGTGATCTTCCATCCACTGTCATACGGGAACTTGACGTTCATGTTATCCCAATGGAATATATTCTGGATGGCGTCAGTCATCATCAGGATATTGAGGATGAAGGCGAAAAAACAGCATCTTTTTATGGGAGTTTACGAGAAGGAAAAGTATCCAGCACTTCCATGATCAACACTGCAAGGTTCATGGGTGTTTTTGAACCCTATCTGAAGGCAGGCCAAGATATACTTCATATATCTTTTTCTTCAGCACTCAGCGGCAGTTATAATGCCAGCAGAATGGCAGCCGAAGAACTGAAAGAACTCTATCCTGAACGTAAAATTCTGGTTTTGGATTCTATCGCTGCTTCTATCGGACAGGGACTCCTTGTCTACCACGCGGTACTGAAAAAACGGCAAGGTTTGACTCATGAGGAGCTTTATGTGTGGCTAGAGGAGAATAAGAAGCAGATCTGTCATTGGTTTACAGTGGAGGATCTGATGCATTTGAAAAGAGGCGGCCGAATCAGCGCACTCTCCGCAAATATCGGTACAGCACTGAACATAAAACCCATCCTTAGCGTGAACATGGAAGGAAAGCTTGTGAATCTCGGAAAGGTCATGGGCAGAAAGAAATCTCTATCTGAACTGATCATAAAAATGAAAACCTCCATTGAAACTCCCGAAAACCAGGTGGTCATCATCGGACACGGTGATTCATTAAAAGACGCAGAATTCCTTTCATCGAAACTGAAAAATGAACTTCATGTGAAAGAGGTCATTATGACACAGATTGGGCCTATCATCGGAAGCCATACCGGACCTGGTATGATCGGTCTTACCTTCATAGGGGACAGGGAACCTCAACAGCCATCATAATATACTACAGAAGGGACAGAATGCAGCATACGCATTCTGTCCCTTCTTCGTTGGGTTTTATGAACCTACTGACTGATTTTCTCCTGAATGTAGGTCTCTACTTCTTCTAATGATGTGGCATTTTTTATATTTGGGAAAGTATCTCTTGCAAACAGCAGTCCTTCTGCAGTTTCCATAAATGCGAACCGCTGGGTATCAAGAATGGCATACTCTGCTACATCATTCATTTTCAGCACTTTCCCATTTTCTTCCCACACATCCTCATTCTTGTATTTCAGAGGCATAAAGATCCCTCTTTCTCCTGGTTTCATCGCTCTGGTGATATTGAAATCAGCCCCTATCACCTGTCCTGTATCCACGGGACCCGGCAGCATTACGCGGATGGTTTCTCCTGGAGTCAGTTCACCATCGTAGACCTTTTCCACTTTCAGTATGGCCATGGCCCGGTAATGCACCATGCCATCAAAATCCATACTGATATTATGAACATCCACCACGGTTCCTAAAAAAGCATCCGTATCAAATAGAGTAAACACATCCTTCTCTGTGAAAAGCATCGTTATGGCTCCTGCACCAGTATTCTCTAGCTTCACCTCTGTAACTTCCTTCACTTCTACTCCGTTACTGGAGTACAGTACGTCCTCTTTGCCGTTTCCCATGAAATAACTGGCACTGAAAACCAGCATAAGAAGCGCAGCCACTGCACCTGTCATCCACATGGATCTTCTGTTTATCATTTTTACTCCTCCCTCTTTCTGATGAATCAGTCTCTCCTGATGTAAAATATTCTGATACATCCTATTTTTATCAAGCTCCGTAGGTTTCACGTTTATCAGAGCTTTTTTTAACCTATTCCCCATCAATAAAGTCACCTCCTAGTATGATCTTAAGAGATTCTCTGCCACGCTCAAGATGTGTTCGAACTGTTGAATGGGATTTTCCCAGCATTTCTGAAATCTCTTTGCTTTTATATCCTTCAAAATAGAACAAGTACAAAACAATTCTGTACTTCTCCGGAATCTGCCATAAAGCATCCATAACTTCCTTTGTCTCTCTATCTTCCATGAATACAGGCAAGTTCCAGTTTTCCACTGGTGCTCTTTTAGACCACCAGTGTTTCAGATGATTTTTGCATAGATTTCCAGCAGTAACAATAAGCCATGCTTTCACATGATCTTTAGACTGAAAGGAGTCCGATTGTTCCAAGAGTTTTATGAATGTATTTTGCACCATATCTTCAGTATCCGCGGTATTTTTCAGATAGGTGAAACAGATACGATACACCATATTCACATAGGTATCATAGATTTCCTCAAAATTTTCTCTGCTTCGAAGCATAGTCTGTAGCAATCTCTCCCCCTCCTTTCACTTCTAATACAATCCTATAGGCAGAAATGTCTCAAGAAGTGACAAATACTTTTCTTCAGGAAAAAAATCTAAATACCGCTTCTGATTTTTTATTGAAGCTGCCCCAGATTCTGATGATATGAAAAAAGAGTCCTTAAAAGGACTCCAGAACAGTCTATACATAATATAAGTTTTCAGAGGGGTAAACAGGTTCACAGGTCACATCAATGCCCAGTTTTTTAAGGATCTGCTCATCATCCTTATTGAGCATCACCGTGGAATGGGCCTGGATCCCTTCCAGCTCTCCAAGCTTCTCTACAGCCAGCTGAGCAGTGGGATTGGTAACCGCCCCGATGGTCAGGGCAATGAGCACTTCGTTCGCATTCAGTGTGGTGATTTTACTGTGAAGCTTATCCTTTTTAAGGGTTCTTATGGTTTCTATGATGACTGGAGACAGTAGATAGATCTCATCCCCAATATGTCCCAGATACTTGATTGCATTCAGAATCGCTGCTGAGCAGGAATCCATAAGATTTGAGCTTCTTCCGGTTATCACTGTGCCGTCATGAAGTTCAAAAGCCATCACAGCAGGCACTTCCTTATTCTCACATCTAATTTTGAGTCTCTCCGCATACTCTCTGGCTGGTCTTACTGGTACCCGGTCCTCTTTCTTTAACGCGAGCTCCTCCATGATCAGTTTCATGCGGTTTAAGATCTCCTCATCCACAAGGCATTTCTTATAGTCACATTCAGTGGTGAAGTTCCTTCGGATGATTTCTTGCCTAGAAGCTTCTTTTATCACTTCATCATCAATGATGCCAAACCCGACCCGGTTCACCCCCATGTCCGTAGGGCTCTGGTAAACAGATTCTTTTCCCGTGATTTTTTCGATGCTTCTTTTCACCACCGGGAACATTTCCAGATCACGGTTGTAATTCACAGCCACCTGATGGTATCTTTCAAAGTGGAAGTAATCCATCATATTGACATCTTTCAGGTCCACTGTAGCGGCTTCATAGGCAATGTTCAGAGGATGCTTCAGGGGTATGTTCCAAACCGGAAAAGTCTCGAACTTCGAGTATCCCGCATGGTTGCCAAGCTTATACTCATGGTACAGCTGGTTCAGGCATGTGGCAAGCTTACCGCTGTTAGGGCCAGGTGCTGTAACCACAACAATTGGCTTGGTGGTAGGAATGTATGGGTTCTTACCATAACCTTGCTCACTGACGATCATATCCACATCAGAAGGGTATCCTGGAATGGCACGATGGGTGTAGACTTTGATGTTTCTTCTTTCCAGTTTCGAGATGAAGACCTTCGTAGAAGGCTGATCATTATACCTTGTAATGACCACGCTGTTTACTGTAAGCCCATATCCTCGGAGCTCATCAATCTGTCTGAACACATCCATATCATAGGTGATACCATAATCACCACGGATCTTATTCCGTTCAATGTCTCCCGCATAGACGGTTATGATGATCTCTGCCGAATCTTTCAGTTTCTGAAGAAGTTTGATTTTGGCATCTTCATCAAATCCAGGAAGCACTCTTTTGGCATGCTTATCTCCAATAAGTTTTCCCCCAAACTCTAGATACAGTTTGTCGTAGTCATTCACACGCTCCAAGATATATTTGGACTGTTCCTCAATATATTTTTGTGGATCAAAACCCTGTTTTCTCATGCCATCCTCCAGCTATTTATTCGTCTTCTCTTTGTATCATCTTTCTCAAAGTAAACTATAACATGTCAAGGAAAAAATGTTAAGGTTCTTATTTTCCGACAAAGGCATCGGATGTCGTCATGAAAAGGTTTTTTGCATATTATTCATTGATTTTAGGCACATTTTCCATTTCTTTATGATACGTTCAAATTGAAAGAGATCGGAAGGAGTGTTGCTGTCATGAAAAAACACCTCATAAAAACCATTACCGTTTTATTGGCAGTTCTGCTTTCCCTCCTAGCTGTTCCAGGACTTCGGATGATTTTTTTATTCCCTTTTTTTTGATCTGCACTTTGATAAAAATAGTGTTGCGAGGGAACTTGGATTTGAACTGACGATGCCTCTTCAGAGCTCTTCCATGTTGCCAGTGCTGCTCACATATAACGACTCCGAGCGAGCTTCGAAGGCTCTTCACATGCCTGTTTCTTTCACGGTGGATTATACCTTCAGCAGACCTTCCTTTTTTCTAGGCAGAAGCCATGTCATGGACCCTGATGAGTCTCTCTACAGCTCCTTTGCCGGCGCCTACTGGGTTTCAGGAACTGGTCATCCATTAGCCCTAGAGGAGCTTGCTCTTCTTGTGGTGTTCGATGTGAAAAAACTCATGCTGCCATCCTTTGGACTATCCTCAAGTGAGGCGGTGTTTGAAAAGAAACATGTGGTGAAATCCGGTTCCCCTGTGATGATCCGATCCGATGTCTTCATGAAATATACCGGTTCATATATCATGTCAACACCACTTCATCCGAGAAACTTTCAGCTTTCCTATCTTCTTTATGGTATTCCTCCAAAAAGCTTCGAATTCTATCCAGTTCAGCCCATGTATGGTGTCCTCCTCCAGCATTATTATCCAGACGAGGATCTGAACCTCATTCTTTATGCTTTGGCTTCCAGTGAATGTACCGTACAGAGTCTTGAAGAAACCTTACTTAAGAAAGTACAGATTGAAAGAAACACTCATTGAACTTTATGTAAAAAGCGAGAACTCCCCCACCTAAAAGCATGGGGGAATTCTCGCTAATTCAGGTTACACTCTTTTCTTTTCTCTGGATCTCATCTGGTACTGCTTCGGTGTGGTTTCATAGTGCTTCTTGAACGTTCTGATAAAATAGGAATAATTCTGAAATCCACAGAGCGCTCCAATTTCCATGGCGGAAAGATCCGTCGCTTCCAGAAGCTTTCTTGATTTTTCCAGCTTCAGCATTGTAAAGTAGTGAAGATAACTGGTTCCAGTATAATTCCTAAAAAACTTGGAGAAATAAGAAGTGCTATACCCAGCAAACTGTGCTGCAGAAGCCAGTGTGATCTCCTCTGTCAGGTTTTCCAGTAGCCAGTTGGTCACCTTTTTCATCCGTTCCATCTGACCTGCGGTAATCATTGGATCCCGGGAAGTCAGCAGAGTATGTCTTAGACCGTGCAGAAGCCGGAAGAGATCACTTTTCACAAGAAAACCAATTCCCTCCTCCTCCTGCTGTTCCCGATAAGAGATGAGACTTTTAATGGTGTGAAGCACTTCTTTCTTCTCTTCCTTACTCATAAAAGACTCCACCTGAAAATGCTTTATTCCAAAAAGAAGAGGGTGCAAGAGAGATTCATTGAGATGATCCTCATCTTCTTTAGACATCAAAAAGTTCAAATGAAAGAGCACGTTATAATAAACAGCATGCTCTCCAGGAATTTCTTCCATGGCATGAATCATACCCGGAGAAACCACATAAAACTTCCCAGCTTCTGCTGTATATTTCTGTCCATTCACCATCAGAGTCAGCATCCCTTCTTCTACATATAGAATCTCCATCTCCTCATGCCAGTGCATAGGATAATAGGTGAAACCTTGGGGTATTTTTGAGCGGTAAACTGCAAATGGGAGCTGATCTGCGCCGTGTCTCTTTTTCTCATATTGATGCAGTCCAATATTAGGATTCTTTTGTATCATTTTTCATCACATTCCTACAAGTTTTTCTGTTAATTAGATTATATACTATGATATGAGAAAAAGTTTATCAAACGAGGATGATTATATGAATGAACAAATGAAACTGCTGAAGCTCTCCTTCCCTCTATTTTTTGAAAGCCTTCTATTTACAGTCATCGGGAGTGTAGACACACTGATGCTTTCTAATTACAGTGACACTGCTGTAGGGGCCGTAGGTGTTGCAAATCAGATTCTCTTTCTGGTGCTTATCGCAGGAAATGTCATTGCTCAAGGGGCTGGCATTCTCATGACACAATATGTAGGGGCCAAGCGGAAATCTGAAGATCTCCAGACTCTGACAATCACAGCGCTCATTGTGAACACAGTTCTGGGACTCTTCTTCAGCGCCCTGCTCGTCCTGTTCTCCCCTGAACTATTAAGCATTATGGATTTAAATGGTGAGATGCTGAGATTCTCATCAGAATACTTCATCATCATATCAAGATATCTGTTCCTTCACCTGATGACCATGACATTTTCCGTCTATCTCAGATCCCATGGTGAGACAAAGACGACGCTCAAGGTATCAGTTCTCATGAATATTGTGAATGTGGTGCTCAACTACATCCTAATCTATGGTCATGCCGGATTCGATGCGTTAGGTGTTCAAGGGGCTGCCTACGCTACCGTGATATCAAGACTTGTGGGATTTGTCGTACTAGGATCCATTGTATACCGAATGGGGTTCTATCAGAAGACCATCCGATTCACACCAGCTTCAATGATGAATGTTCTACCGCGCATCCTAAAACTTGGGGCTCCAGCTGCTGGCGAACAGATTTCATATAATCTCGCAAAATTTGTAATGATGATTTTTATAACCAGACTTGGAGATGTGGCCATCACAGCCTACTCCTACAGTAATACCCTTGCAGGTTTTGTCTACATATTCTCTGTGTCCTTAGGACAAGGGACTGCCATAATGATCGGATGGTATACAGGATCGGGACACAAAGAAAAAGCAAAAATCCTCGGAACTCATTCCGCAAAACTGTCTTTCTCGATCAGTATGATTCTCTGTACACTTCTTGTTGTTTTCCGCGTTCCCTTTTTGCGCATTCTCACAGACAATCCAGAAATCCTAACCCTTGCAGGACACGTTCTGCTCTTTAACTTCATCGTGGAAGCTGGCAGAAGTCAGAATCTTATTTATGTGAATGCTCTTCGCGCAGTTGGAGATGTTAATTATCCGTTCAGAGTTTCACTCTTCTCTATGTGGGGGATTGGTGTCTTCTTCTCCTACATTTTCGCCGTCTCTTTATCTTTCGGACTTCCAGGCATCTGGATCGCCTTGGGACTGGATGAGATTGTCCGAGCGCTTCTTTTCAGAAAAAGATGGCTCATGGATCCTCCGCAAACAGCATTTACCACGATGGAAAAACAGGTGTAGAAATCTTATGTTTCTACACCTGCCCCATTTTTGCTTCTAAAATCAGTTTATGATAAATCGGCGTAATATCCGGTTCATTTGCCTTCATATCAATATCTTCCAACAGCACCCATTCAATACCTTTGGTCTCAGCTTCGTTCAGGCTGCACTCTTCTTCTTCCTTAGCAATCAGCACAAAGGCAGCATTGAGATGCAAATGAGGTGAAACATAAGATCCATTCTTCACATGTCCCTTTACAGGCAGAATATCCAGGCGGTAAAGAAGAGTGCCATTTCTGCTCATTACAGGTCTGAAATGACTCAGTCCCGTCTCCTCTTTTGCTTCTTTGAATGCCACACGAAGTAAATCATCATCTCCGTCAGCATGTCCACCTTGCCATGTCCAAGCATCATATATTCTATGGTGAATCATGAGCATCTTCGTTCCACTTTCATTCAATATGACAGTGGAAGCCGTCATATGGGCCATTGGATCTTCTCTCGTAAGCACTGCTTCTCTATTTCTCTGTATATACTTCAGCATGGAGTCTCTGATTGCTTTATCTTCACTCGTCTGTGGCAAGTACGCTTCCACAATTGCATTATAGTTCGTTTGCACAAATAGTCACCTTTTCCCTTTGTTCTTAGGATCCTCTGTCAGCAAGTGCTGTTTTTGAGCATCTTCAATAAACACTGAATGTAATAGATTCTTTTCTCTGAAGTATCAATATTGCTGATGTATAAGCCATCATTGGCATTATCTTCTGTCGGGTAGATCATGGCAGCCATAAAAATCATCTTCTTGATTTTCAGCTCATGCTCTCCCAGATATTCTTTCAGCGCAGCATCTAATAATGAAAACATATGGTTCAGCGTTCGGATCAGCTCCTCAGATGCTGAACTTTTCACTTTACTTCTATAAGCATCCTTTACTAATACCACACTGTTTGGATACAATAACGCATACTTCATGGTCTCATTGGCATAATATATCAGTCTTTCTTCCAAATCAAGGGTTTGATTCTCCAAAAACTCTACTGTTTTCAGCATATTGTCCGTATAGAACTCACGAACCAGAGAAAGAAGCTGTTCTTTTGTCTCAAAGTAATAATTGATCGCACCAAGATTTACCTTTGCTTCTTTGACAATCGTCCGGACGGGTACATCGACGGTTCCCTTTTGACCTATCAGGTACAAAGTACGGTCTACTATTCTCATCTCAACTGTATTTAAATCTCGCATGAAACTCCCCTCCTTACTTGAAGTCTAAACCAAATTTCCTATGAATTCATTAAAATCAAGCATTCATAATAAATAAATAGAGTAGAACAACAAGTACAGAGCTTCTTATGTGATTTTAGGTTTCATGCTCCTATTCCGGTGTACCTTTTGTCTTGCTCTCTCCTGATGCTCAGGTCCCATCTGTTGGATTCAAACCGTCTCCTTCATCTTTTTTACTGTGACTCGGTGCCATGAATTGAAAGAGCGTGTTCTTTCAATTTCACCTTTTCGTCTAATTGACATGTTGCTTTCTAGAGAAGCACATCAAATATCTCATTTACTTGTATCGGCTTATAGAAATAGTATCCTTGTACCATATCGCATTGATGAGATTTCAAATAGCTCAGCTGTTTTTCATTCTCTACGCCTTCCGCTATGACTGTGTGCCCTAACCTATGGGCCATCACGATAATATCCCCAGTAATGGCAGAGTTCTCCTCTTTTTCCGTGAGTTTGTCAATGAAGGACTTGTCAATCTTCAAACAGTTGATATTAAGTTCCCTTTCTCTTGAAAGAGAGGAGTATCCTGTACCAAAATCATCAATGGATATATGAATTCCGTGAGCTTTCAAAACCCCCAGGGTCTTGTTGATATCATCATAATTTGACGAAAAAACAGTCTCCGTAATTTCAATATGGACAGACTCAGGTTGGATCTGATACGTGCCCATCGCATTGAACAGATAAGCGCAGAAGTCTTCCTTCAGCAGCTGTATCGGAGAAATATTAATGGATACCCAATAGTTGTTGAGTCCTTTTTCATAAAGTCTCTTTATAAATTTCAGTGCCATATCAATGATACGTTCACCTATAGGAATGATAAGCTTAGATTTCTCTGCAACTGCAATAAACTCAACTGGTGAAACCTTCCCTAAATATGTACTGTCTAATCTGGCCAACGCTTCAAAACCAACAATGGTATGATCTTTGATGTTCAGGATGGGCTGGTAATGAAGACTCAGTCTGTCCGGATTGATATGATCAGTGATCTGCACCAGTTCTTTCTTGATCTCTTCTTCTCGCAAGAGACTCGCTTCCATTTCCTCGTCAAAAAAAATGATGGGCAGCTGCTCCTGATTTTCCAGTCCTTTTTCGGATGCAATGAGCATGCTCTTCATCAGTCTGTCACCATTCGTATTATGGTCACTTCTGAACTCCACTACACCAAATCCAAGATTGATTCTTTCAAGCAGAAGAAGATTCTCAAGGCTTTCATGGAGATCTTTCGCAAACTTCAAAATATCCTCTCTAGAGGAAACCTCATGAAAGTAGAATACAAACTGGTTATCCTGAAATTTATACAGCGACTTATCCGAGCTGCAGTAAAGAAGTAATGTATCAGCAATCTTCTTGATCAGATCCTGCGTATAATGATGTCCATATACCAGCGTGACAACGTGAAGATAGCTGAGATTCACGGCCATAAGTGCTTTAGAAGATCCATCATGGCGGTTCAGATCTTCTGTGAGAACTTTGTCCAGTGAATACTGGTTCCTTATGCCAGTCCAGCTGTCATGCTCTATTTGAAACTTCAGATTCTCCTCCATTCTCTTTTTCTCTGTCACATCCAGAATAATGCCTTCCAGCGCTTCCAGTTCGCCTTCCTCATTACAGATCCCTTGACCTTTTTCAAGGACCCATATTCTGCTTCCGTCTTTTTTGACAAGTTCATACTCAGCATTTAATGTCTGCCTTAACGGAAGAAGATCACTCCATACTTTTCGAAGCATGGTCCGATATTCCTCTGCGATAATCTCATTAAAAGTAACGGCCTGATTAAAAAGAAGGTCTTTTGAATCATAACCTGTGAGCTCTTTTGCACCATCTGAGACAAACTCCATGGTCCAGTGCTCATCATATTTGCACCGGTAGGCAAGTCCTGGTAAATGGGAAAGCAGGACAGATTTACTGCGTTCGCTCTCCATAAGCCTCTGCTCTGCTTCTTTCCGTAATGTGATATTTTGAATCATTGAAACATGATTGTACTTATGGTTTACATGAAGATCAATCTTTGAAACCACCATGTTCACCCATACATAAGTGCCATCTGGTCTCAGAAATCTCTTGTCCATGGTGTACCCTTCAATCTCTCCTGAAACCATCCTCTCATAATAACGAAGGTTCTCAGAAATATCATCAGGATGCGTTAAAGCCTCCCATCCCAAACTCCGGAGCATGTCACTTGAATACCCCGTAATCTCCTGATACATCGGATTGATGTTAATATAGGGATTTTCATCTTCTGTGCATGGTTCCCTGTTAAAAGACACTGCTATCCCTATGGGTGCCTGCTGATAGATCTTATTATAGGTCTGAGTTTTCTTGGAGAACTCTTCCTCCAGTAATTTCTGCATCCGAAGCAGTTCTGTATGGATTTCGATTCTCGCAATCAGGGATTCCAACTGGATGGGTTTTCTGATATAGTCCACAGCCCCCATCTGAAGACCTCTGATTTCATTATCGTTCTCATCATAGTTTGTCAGAATCATGACTCTTAGATTTCTTAGAAGCCCCTTCTCTTTTATGATTTCTAAAAACTCGAACCCATTCATTACCGGCATATTGATGTCCAGGATGACCATATCGAAAGGTCCTTCAGCCTCTAAAATAGCAAGACCCTCCTGTCCGTTGGAAGCTGTTTGAACTGTATAATGACCGAGCATTGACTTTATCATCAGTCGGTCTGCCGACGAATCATCAACCACTAGTATTCTTGTTGTCATTCTCTTATCTCCTTTTGGACACGCTATTTTTCAACATAGTATTGGATCTCTTCCAGAAGTCTTTGAAAAAGATCTGTAAAATCACTCTTATACATAAGAATATCTATATCTTTACCATCTTGCAATACTTTTTGAAATTTCACACAATAGTCATATATTTCTTTTGCACCAATACTTCCTGAGCTGCTTTTCAGTTTATGGATGAGATGCTCCACTTCTTCATACGCTCTGCTCTTTATCAATCTATTCAATTCAAAGAGAAACTCCTGATTTTCCTTCTGGTACTCCCGGAGGACTTCCAAGTAAAGCAGTTCGTTCCCTCCCATATTTTTCAGTCCAGAGGGCACATCCAGAAGCATGCTCCGTTGGGAAGACCGTTCTTTCTCTTCTAAAAAGACCGTTACCTGACGAATAAAGTCATCCGGGTCAAAAGGCTTGCTGATAAAATGATTCATCCCATGTTCCTTGCATTTCTCTTTAACACCAAGAACCACATCAGCAGTCATCGCAACAATAGGCGCTTCCTTATCAAGAGCTCGGATGATTTCTGCAGATTCAAATCCGTTCATTACCGGCATGTGCAGATCCATGAGAACCAGCCCAATGGTCTTCTGATGCTCTTTGAACAGATCGACCCCTTGCAGACCATCGGATGCCACAATGGTGTCTACCCCAATTCTTGAGAGAAGAGATTTTGCAATGAGCTGATTGGTTTTGTTGTCTTCCACGAGAAGCACTGATTTTCGCATTTTTACCCCTTCTTTCCCCTGGTAGAGCTGCACCTCTTCATGTATTCCTGTGGTGGCTTTCGCATCAAAAAGATCTACGATACCATCCAGAAGTACAGAGGGTATAATGGGTTTTCCTAACGCCAGATGCACTGGATAGTTTTTCACTTCATCAAAGAGTTCTTCCCTCATCATGGGCACAAGTAGAAGTATCTTAGGCTTTACGGTTATTCTCGAGTTTTCATAGATTTCTTTCGCAAACTGAAGCCCGCCGTTTTTGGGTGCATCATAATCCAGAATCAGCAAATGAATCTGCCCTGCAAAGGGTTTTGCAGCGTTTTCCAGTATACTCAGGGCACTCTTTTCAGAGGTTGTCAGTTCGCACTGCATACCGAATGATCTCAAGTAGCTTTCGATGAGATTCATGCTTGCTCCATTTTTTTCAAGAACCAAGGTTCGGAAGTCTTTGAACTGATTGGAAGAGAGTCTCCTGGAATACTGATCCTGACGCTCTTCATCCACAGGTAAAGTGATTTTCACAGAAAATGTTGAACCTTCATTTTCTGTACTGTACACTTCAATGGTTCCATGCATCAGTTCAACCAGATGTTTAACAATGGAAAGTCCTAATCCAGATCCGCCAAACCTCCTGTTAATGGTGGAATCTGCCTGTATAAAGGGCACAAACAATTTCCTGATTTGAGTATCACTCATGCCAATCCCAGTATCTTCCACAGTGAAGTTGAGATGATAATTAGACCCTTCTCGTGCTAAAAGTCTTATTTCTAAGAGCACTTCACCCTTTTGTGTGAACTTGGTAGCGTTGTTCATTAAATTCAGAAGGATCTGCTCCAACCTTTTTCCATCACCTAAAAACCAGTTGGGCACCTTGGAATCTTTAATCAGTCTTAGTCCTATGCCTTGTTCATCAATCTTATAGGACACAATATTGATGACGTTCTGTATCACCTGGTCTAAACTGAAGGAAGTGATTTCCAGCTCAACCTTTCCTTTTTCTATTTTGGCATAATCCAGTATGTCATTGATGATGCTGAGCATATTATTGGACGCCTGAGTGATCCGATCAATATAGGTTCGTTGAGTCAATGTGATTTCGGTCTTTCTCAGAAGATAGGACATACCGACGATTGCGTTCAGAGGCGTCCGGACTTCGTGGGACATCCGTGCAAGAAAACTGGACTTGAAATCATTTGCTTCCTCCGCCATCCTCTTCGCCGCTTCCAGCTCCAGCTGTGTCTCTTCCCTGTGCTTCACTTCTCTTTTCAGCTTAAGGATCCAGTAAAAGGATACCCCAAGAATAATCAGTGCTGTTGCTCCAATGAGGGCTATGATTCGAAGGAACGGACCAAAGTCCGGCTCACTGGAGACGGAAATCCACCTTGACGCGATCTCCATGCGCTCCTCGTCCGTAATGGTATCCAGTGCTTTATTCAATATGTCAATGAGCACTGGCCAGTCTTTTCTGACTGCAAAATGGATGGCCAGACTTTTATCCGCTTCAAAAGCAGTAAACTTGAGATTGGTCAGCGCTGAATTCTGTATCAGATAATTGGTGGTTGCAAGATTCCCCACAAAGGCGGTTTCAGTACCGTTCGCCACCGCAGTGAGCGCATCTTCCACTGTGTCATAAAGACTCAGGTTGATATCTGGAAATCCCAACAGATAACTGTGATGTGAACTTCCTTTCTGAACCGCTACCAAGGTTCCTGAAAGATCTTCTATTTCTTTTATGCCCTTTTCATCCGTTCTTGTCACAATAACCCGTTTGAAATGGTAATAGGCTTTGGAAAAAATGAAGTACTGCTCCCGATCCTCAGTACGGGATATGGCTGATAGCATAGGTATCTCATGAGACAATGCCTTGTCATAGGCTTCTGGCCATGTCAGATTCTTCTGTGCTTTAAACCGAAGCCCTGTCCTCTCTTCCACAAGAGCGAGATAATCTGCAGTGATTCCCTTATACTCGCCATCCCGATCAATAAACTCGAAAGGAACAAACCTGGGATCTATACCAATTTCAATGATAGGATGCTCATTAATAAACGTTTCTTCTTCTTCACTCAGGGTTATTTTTTCAGACGCTCGTCCATTCTGCGCGAAGAAAAGTGATACAACAACCATACTGATGAGTGCAATTGCAATCAGATAAACTTTTTTTAACACTCCAACTCCTGCTACTCAAAATAGGAACAAACCTATCCATGTTCAGATCTCCCCCCCCTGTTCCACAGGTCTGATTTCGTGAATGTAAAGAGTGTACGACACTGATTTTCTGGAACACTCCAAGGGAGTAAATTTTCCAAGTAATCTTCGGTACATGCTTACAGCAGCATGAGTATCCTGACTTGTAAGTTACTGCATCTCATAGATACATGCTGCCCTCTACATCCCGATCTGTCTGATGCAGTTTCTGTACTTTGATTCCTTGTTCATGGATATTCTGTCTAGTAGCTTCTCCTTTCTCATTTTAGTTTCGTTGTTTCAGACATTCCTATTTCCTTGAATGTCTTACTTGTCCGACATTTTGTTTATTTCTGGTTTCTATTCTTTTTTCTCCTTCGTGTTCTTTTGGTGATGCAAAGAACTTTTTCCCAAATTTCTATTTCTGTAGTTCTCGTAGAAACTATGTTCTCAGCAGCATGAGCATTGTAAAACCATCTGTAAACACAAAAATGGCTGATTTTTTCTCGTTGGCTCTTTTGTCTGCTTCAGCTCCTCTTTAAAAGCTCTTAAAAATGTCTGTGAATGAGATCTCCCATGCAGCACCTCATTAAATCAAAGCTGAATATTCTGAGTATTTTGCGTATTATTTCTCTTTTTCCACCATTCTTATGACGATACAAAGGAAAATCATATTTTCTATCAGTTTTCTATGCTTTTAGTTTAACACTACATAGGTTTTATAGACAAAGGCATTTTTTCGCCATTCTTCGTAGTTTTATGTATAGTTTACTGGATTTATAAAGAAAGCATTAAAGACCATTTCTCACAAGATAGAAAGATCTTCTCATCTATCATAACGACTTCTCTGATACATACATACCTCTCCATTAATTGAATGAAATCCAATATGAAAGAAAAAACACAATTTCACAGAAAGCAATGATTTGGGACAATTAAGTAGAAAATTTGCATCAGAACAAAAATTATGTTGACAAACTATTACGAGTAGCATAAAAATAGAGCGTAAATGAAAAATAAGCCTCTTAAATCTAAAGTGGGAAGTGGATCATGGAAAGCTCCAAATTGAAAGAAACCTATGAAAAGCAGAAGTATCAGAACCAGGCAAATTTGGTTTATGTGAACACAATCATTATTGGTGCCATTCTGGTGTTTATCTACTTCTTTATCCTTAAGACCTATAGTATTGCAGTGGCAAACATTGTACTCCTGGCGGTTTCTTATATTTCGATCAGACTCAACCGTAAAGAACAATACGCGCTGAGTTCTCTCATTTTCATCACTACGGTTGCTTTCACTGCATTTCTTCAGATTCATGAATTCGGACTTCGTACTGGATTTCAGTATTTTTATCTAAATCTCTCTGGGCTCGTGATGTTCACCAACTGGAAACCCTGGCAGAAAGCAGCTGGAACGATGCTGCTTGTTTCCAGTTTTGTTCTTTCCTTTCAACTGAACTATCAGGCAACACCTCCAGTGGAGTTGAGCTACTTTTGGGTTTTCTTTTTGCATACTGTGAATATCTTGCTGAATGTGGCAGGCGTGGCAAATTCTGCTCATTACTACATCACTATCACTAAAAAGGCGCATCAGACCCTCACCGATCTGGCCATGAAAGATTATCTGACGGGTCTTATGAACCGAACCTCCTTCGACCATTTTCTTCTGGAGCTTTGTGAAGACAGAGTGAAGAAAGGCCACGGTATGTCCATCTTGCTGCTTGATTTGGATTATTTCAAGAGGATCAATGATACCTATGGACATCTCTGTGGAGATGAACTGCTCCGTCAGATTGGAATAATTCTGCAGGAACAGACCCGGAAAGAAGACTGCGCCGCCAGGTATGGTGGTGAGGAATTTGTCATTGTCTCAAAGTCTGATTCCATAGAAGAGACCTTACTATTTGCGGAGAGAATCTGTAAAAGAGTCCGTGACATGCAGTTCTGCTATCAGGGCCATTTTGTCTCTGTTACCTTAAGCATTGGTGCTCTTTATATTTCTCCTCAAGCTTCCACTCATATACAAGAAGCCCTGGAGCTTGCCGACCAGCTGCTTTACAAAGCAAAATCAGCGGGAAGAAACAGAGTTGTTTCAGAGCAGCTGGCAAGCTGAAGATATACACAGAAAAGCTCCTGGGTTTAAAACCAGGAGCTTTTCTATAAGACTTCATATTATTATGGTTTAAGACTCCGAGAGTATTGCACGTACTCTTGAATTATTGTACATACTATTTGGGCGTTCGTTGGGAATCCGCTGTAGAACTTTCTTCGCATTCTCCAGTTCTCCTAGATCATACAGATACAGTCCATAAGTGTAGAGTACTTCTTCATAATACACACCATCCGGGAATCTTGTCAGATACTCTTCGAACCACTTCTTAGCATCCGCTGCCTTTTCCTGTCTCTGATACGCATTGGCGAGATAAAACACAGCTTCGGACTTATATTCAGGGATTTCTCCATTGTTCAGAATATGATAGAAAGCTTCCGCTGCTCGAGCATAATTGCCTGCTCTAAAATCAGACAGCGCCTCATCGTGAACGGCAATCTCATCGTCTGAGAACACTCTGCCTGGTGTAACTGGACCAGGTTCTTCAGTGACAGGTGGTTCTTCCTCCTCTGGCTCTTCAACCACAGGTGGTTCCACTGGAGTCTCTACCGGTGTCTCTACAGGGGTTTCCACAGGTGCTTCAGGCTCTGGATTTTCCTCAGGCTGTTCTACAGAAGGCTCTTCCTCTTTTGCCACCTCTTCGCCAGACTCTTTGGGTGCACTGAAATCCAGCACTCTGGATAGACCATATCCCGCTGCACCAAGAAATAACAGAAAAACTAGAAAGGAAGCAAGGGATTTCCCTGGTTTCTTTCTTTTTTTCACAGATAACACCGACAGCTCATCCAGATATCTCAATGCCTTCTCATTGCTGCTGTCAAGCAGTAATGCTTTATTCATATATTCTCTAGCATCATCCAGACTTCCGTTCAGAAAATGACAATGCCCTATATGAAGAAGAAGTCCAACCATTTCAGGTTCCCGTTCGAAAAGATCTTTGAATACGCTGATGGCTCTTGTATAATCACCTTGATCTTCTGCACGTATGGCTTCTTTGTATAACTTCTGAAAATCCTGGGCAGTTTCCGCTTTATATTTCAGTAAATATTCCACAGCCTTGTTGTCTCTGGCTTTCACAGAAATACTTTTATTCCAATAGTACTTTGCTTTGTCAAAGTTGCAGAAGAGATACTCACAATATCCCAGAAGGTTCATTATTTCAGTATCTTCTGGATTTACCGATAGGCTGCTTTCCAATATATCTCTTGCTTTTGAAATATTATTTTCTTCTAAAGCGACTTCTGCTTCTTTCACATTCTTACTTGCTTGTTCCATTCATTACCTCTCCTATCCTGTCTTCAGGCCATAAATCCACATGGCACCGTGCAATCAAATGGTATCTGATTTCTGTTCTATTCTATCGTAACTCTAGAGGAAAATCTATGACTTCCAGGTTATTTTCACTTTTAAATCAGATTATCTTCATGAACTTCACACTTTTTAATCACAAAACAAAAACCAGTTTTAAAGCTGCTTCTTTGAAACTGGTTTTTGTTCTATCACTTTTTTCAGCACTGACCGGACTCTTTGATTACCATTTATACACCAGAGAGACTAGTCTTCCGTGATTTTCCGTATTTCCAATATACTGTCATTATAGGACAAATCACGCATTACTTTAAGTATATCAAGAGACTTTGGTAAATTCAGTGTGTAAATGCACCCTTTCACTCCTTCTCCTGAGCCACGAATAAAATCCATATCGATGACATGTATGTTCTTCGTATCGAAATAGGTATCAATAAACTCAATGGTCTTTGATTTTTTGCTGAACTCCACTTCAAGCTTGATGTTTTTACCGCTATGAAACAGCTTGTCCTGAATTTTCTTCAGGGAGATCAGAACAATCACACAAATTACAAGGGCTGCCATGCTGATGATGTAATATCCATACCCGATGGCTAGACCCAGACAAGCCACCAGCCAGAGTGTTGCTGCTGTAGTCAGCCCTTTAATGGATCCTTTGGTATGAATGATTGTCCCGGCTCCAAGAAAACCGATTCCGCTGATCACCTGAGCAGACAGTCTTCCATAATCCGCTCTAAGGATGTCCTTGAGTCTGCTGTCACTTAAAACACGCTGAATGATTTCCTCATTCATCGTTACCTGTATCAACGCAATGACGCAGGCACCGATACACACCAGTATATGGGTTCTGAAGCCCGCTGGGCGATTTTTATACTCTCTCTCATATCCGATGAGACCACCCGCGAAAACTGCAATACCAAGCCTGATAAGCACTTCTCTATAATCTATCTCAATCATCTCCTACTACTCTTTTATCTCAGGTTCAGCATCATCTAAACCTTTACATTCTTTTTTATATAGAAGGTCTCCTTATCTTCATAAGGAGACCTCCTCAGTGTATTAAAGATCTTGTATCATATGTTTCACTGATGGGAAAGAAAAATCAGCTCGGATTGGACTGGCTTCATAGTCTTCGTTTTTGGTCTCTCCAGAGAACACAACCACAGCCGTAATGCCTGCATTGATTCCGGTCTGCACATCTGTATAGAGGCGGTCTCCCACCATAACCATTCCAGATTTATCAAGACCATATTTATCTGCAATGCTTTCCACTACCTCTTTATTCGGCTTTCCGATGACCTTCGGCTTCTTTCCTGTGGATGCTTCAATAAGAGCTGCCATGGCTCCTGCATCTGGCATAAAAGCATCGTTTGGCAAAGGACAGTTAAAGTCAGGGTGAGTGGCGATATACTCCACTCCTGCTGCAATATACTCACAAGCTCCCCAAAGCTTTTCATAGGTTAGGGTTGTATCGAATCCAAGAACTACGTAATCCACTTCCTGATGTCTTTCTTTCACCAGCTGAAAGCCTTCCATCTCAAATTCCTCTTCCAGAGCAGGTGTTCCCAGCAAATAGATTCTGGCACCTTCTTTCTTTCTCTTGAGGTATCTTGTGGTGGCTTCACCTGATGTGAAGATATCTTCTTTGTCTGCATGAATCCCCAGCTTACCTAATTTTTCCACATAAGAAAGCTTATTCTTCGATGAGTTGTTCGTGAGAAAAATATACCTCTTTCCTTTCTCCTTGATGGTCTTTAGAAAATCCAGAGCACCGTCTATCAGCTCATTTCCCAGGAAAATCGTACCATCCATATCAAGAAGAAAAGTCTCTTTATCTTTTAATCTATGCAAAACATTTCTCCTTTAATTGAATAGGTTATAGGTGAACAGTGCAACTCCTTCAGAGTAAGTAATAAGGAGCAGTACCGCAATAAGTGCAATAATAAATGGCCATACTTCTTTTAGGAAGTCTTCCAGCTTAAGCCCTACAATGGTGCATACCGTAAACATCATCGACCCAAAAGGCGGCGTCAAACCTCCAATCATGATATTAACAATAAAAATCATACCAAAATGAATTGGATCAATCCCAAAGGATACCACCGCTGGCACTAGAAGTGGTGCAAGTATTACAAGTGCAGCTCCACCTTCCAGGAACATTCCGATAAACAGAAGAAGTGCATTGATGACCAAAAGAAGTATAATCGGACTGTCTGTCATATTCATGAGGAACTCCGTAATCATCTGTGGAATTCTTTCTAAAGTCAGATAATATCCAAATACCTTTGCACTTGCAATAATTGCCATTACACCGCCGGTACCCTTTACTGTATCCATAAGAATAACAGGAATATGTTCCAGCTTAAGCTCTTTGTATACAAAGAATCCAACAATGACTGAGAAGAATACTGCAACAGCTCCTGCCTCAGTAGGTGTGAACATCCCCATTCTCATCCCCATGATGATGACGAATGGAATCACAAGGGCCCAAATCGATTTGATGAGCTGCCTGAGAATTTCTCCAATACTAGCCATTTTTTGTCTTTGAGGCGTATAGTTACGCTTGGCTGAAATGATATGAACTGTAATCATAAGCGCAATGGTCATAAGAATTCCTGGCATGTACGCTGCAAGGAACATATCTCCTACGGTCACATTCGCAATCAGCGCATACAGAATCAGATTGGTACCAGGAGGTATCACCGGGCTGATGGCTGACGATGCTGCGGTAATGGCTCCAGAAAATGAAAGAGAAAATCCTTTTTTTACCATTTCAGGAACAAGGATTTTTGATTGCATTGCTGCATCTGCATTAGCAGACCCAGAAATACCACCCATGAACGCACTAAGCAGAACATTTACCTGAGCAAGTCCTCCTTTTGTATGACCTACAAGAACGTTGGCGAAATCCATCATCGCACCTGATATTCCTGAATAGTTCATGACAGAACCCATCATGACAAAGAAAGGCACTGCCAGATATGGGAAGGATTCAACTGCAGTTACATACTGCTGAATCACCATTTCTGTTGGCATGGAGTTATTAATGAAAATAAAATAAAAAAGTGATGATCCTATCAGCGAAAACGCAACAGGAATATTCATGAAAAATAATACAAAGAGAACTATAACCGGTAATAACGCTTCCATTACTCTTCTACCCCCTGATCTTCTGGGTCACCAATTTCCAGCTTCACATCCCTCTTCAGGAATACTTTTCTGATACTCTGCACCAGGAAGTAAATCGAGTAGATGGTGATTAATCCGAATGAAATTACAATAGCAACATATATGAACTTATAAGATAACTCCAAAGCTGCAGTAATCTTTGTGGAATTCATAAAATACAGGAAACTGAGGTAAAACATAGTTCCTGATAATACTGTCACTACACTTGAAGTGATCATCAGAACAATAGGCTGATATTTGTCAGGAACCAGATTTGTCAGAACTTCAATTCCAATAAGACCTTTGGTCTTATATGCAGACGCAAGCCCAAGAAAAATAACCCAGACAAATGCTCCAACCGCTACTTCTTCCGTCCAGTTGAAGGTAAATCTTAAAAAATATCGAGTAAAAACATTAATAAGTACAAGAACCGAAGTGATGCTTAAGAAAACTGAACCAATAATCAGTTCAAAATGAACAAAAAAATTACGAAAATGTCCTTTCATCGTGTCCTCCTATTAAATTTAAATTTACACACCTGAAATTTTCAATAGCATTCCCCTGGTCACAGAGGAATGCTATGAAAACTACTATTCAGCTATTACTGTCCAGCTTTAATCTTGTCCAGTTCCTCTATGATTCTTTCATAGATGCCAGGAGTCCACTGTGGGAACTTTGTGTATACTGGCTCTGCAGCCTTCAGGAATGCTGCAGCATCCACTTCGTGGAAGTTAACGCCTTCAGCTTTCAGAAGTTCTGCAAACTCGGATTCTGCCTTGATTGTCTCATCCAGGTTGTCCTGCATGCCCTTTTCAAACTCTTCAGAAATAATAGTTCTCTGTTCTTCGGTCAGTTCATCCCAAAGCTTTGTAGAAAGAACCACTGCAGAAACACCAAGAAGGTGGTTGGTCAGAGAGTATTCTTTCACATTTTCATACTGCTGGGTTCCATAGTAAGTCATGATGGATCCTTCAACACCGTCGATAACTCCCTGCTGAATTGCAGCATAGGTATCTGGATATGGCATGGAAACAGGGTTTCCTCCCATAGCTTCGATGGTGTATGTATACAGCTGGCTTGTGGGAACGCGGATGTTAAGACCTTTCATGTCTTCTGGGCTCTTGATTGGTTTCTTGGTCATCATGCTTCTGAAACCAAATACCCAATCCAGTGAAAGCACCTTTGTGCCGTGCTCTTCTTCCAGTTTCTTGTTCAGATCCTGAACCAGTGGTGTTTTTGTCATAGCAAAATACTCATCAAATGTTGTGTACAGGAATGGTCCTGTCACAGCATTGTAGTCTGGCACATAGTCCCCAAGGAAGTTTACACCATCCACCAGGATCCAGTCTGCACCGGAAACAACCTGCTCCATACCATCTTTACCGATTGGAAGAATTCCACCGGTGAAAAGCTTCAGTTCAAGAGAACCGTTGCTTCTCTCATTTACTGCCTCTACTACTTTTTTCAGAGAGATGGCGGTCTGCTCATCGTCTACGAACTTCGTGCTGACGGTGATTTCTTTTTTCTTTGGTGCTTCAGTTCCTGTGCCTGATTCACCCTCATTCTTTGCGCCACAAGCAACAATTGTTGTAGCCATCAGAACGGTTGCAATGAGTGTTGCAATTTTCTTCATATAGTACCCCCTAATATTTGTTTGAAACCATATAAAAGCACTGAAGTAATAAGTACCTCAGTACTGATAACGATTTCCTGTTCATTGTTAATTCATAATAGCACAATGTTAAATCCATGTAAAGCTTTAAATTGATGCTTTATTTTATAAACTCATAGTGGTAAAATTAAAGATTATTTCTGTAAATTATAAAGTCCATGGAATCTCATTTACTGGGACTCCATGGACTTCTGTTCTTATGATCTATTCCACTTCACTTTTGGTCTTTCCTTATGACCATATATTCTAGGCATAAATTTTTGATCAATGTACGGTGCAAGGCCATTCATGAGGAGAATGGCAAATCCAACACCTCCCGGATAGTTGAAAAAGAATCTGAAAAGTGCTGTCAGCACCCCAGCTCCTATGGCAAATACTGTCTTCCCTTCCGGAGTCAGAGCCCCTGAGCTATAGTCCGTCGCCATAAAGGTAGCGCCGAAGAACAAAGTACCTGAAAGAGCATGAGTCATCATAAACTCAAAATCAAAGTAAGAAAAAATCCCCATGAGGAGTGTTGTGGTTAGAATGTAGAGCACGGGTATTTTCGGATTGATGATTCTTCTGAAAATCAGATAAAGCATCCCTAAGAGAATCAATGCTTTACTGGTTTCGCCCACATTTCCTCCAAGATTAAATCCAAAAAACAGATCTCTGAGACCTGGAACCATTTCAGGAACGGAGGTTACACCCCCACCGATGTACTCCAGGGGAGTAGCAGAGGAAACAGCATCAGGCCCGGGAAGGACCCAATTGGTAATCCATGGGGAGAAGAATGCTTTCAGCATTACTCTCGCCGCCACGGCCGGATTAAACACATTTCTTCCAATCCCTCCACCAAGCTGCTTCACCACAACTATAGCAAAGACAGATCCGACAACAACACTCCACCATGGAGCACTGACCGGAAGGCTTAGACCAAGTAGAGCACCTGTCACAAGTGCACTTCTGTCTTGAATCGTGATTTTCTTGTAGGTCCATTTCTGATATAGATATTCACTGAGCACTGAAGTACCCATCCCCAAGGCAATCATCAGGATCACTTCAGGTCCGAAAAAATATACGGCCCCAGCTGCAGGAAAAATCAAGGCGATGAGGACCTCTGTCATAATCTGAGCTGTAGTTCTAGGCGTTCTGATGTGAGGTGAAGCTCCATTTTTCAGTTTACTCAGAAGTTCCATCTTAAGCCCCCTCCTTTTTCTTCTCATCCATTGTTCTGATGGCAGTCTTTGCATCTCTGATATTCTGCAGCAGCGGAATTTTGGATGGACAGATATAAGAGCAGTTGCCACATTCTATACAGTCCATGGCTCCTAAGGCCCTTGCCTTTTCCAAGTCTCCTCGTCTATATGCTTCACTGATGAGTACAGGCTGAAGGTTCACTGGGCAGACATGAATACATTCCGCACATCGGATGCAGTCACTTTCTTCTCCGATTCTGGCCTCTTTAGCATTGAGCGCCGTAATGGCAGTCATGGCTTTTACCACAGGGATTTGAACATCTAAGAGCGTTCTTCCCATCATTGGTCCTCCACTTAAAAGCTTCTCAGGGGACTCTATAAAGCCTCCACAATCCTTTAAAAGGCTCTCCACTGGGGTTCCGATTCTTACCAGAAGATTTTTAGGATGTTTCACGGGAGTGCCCGAGACAGAAACCACTCTTTCATAGAGAGGCTCTTTGAAAGCTGCCGCCCGATACGATGCTCTTACAGATGAAACATTCATCACAACACATCGGACTTCTGCGGGAAGCCCCCCAGGTCTTACCTCTCTTCCTGTAAGAAGTTTAATCAGATTCTTTTCGGATCCTCTGGGATACATAGTCTTCATAGGTACTACACGAAGATTGGAAAGATAAGCACCTGCATTTTCAACTGCGGATATTGCATCTTTTTTGTTATCCTCTATGGCCATATACACATGCTGAAGTTTCGGAAAAAGTTTCGATACAGTCTCAATTCCTTTTATGATCTCTTTTGTATACTCTAGCATCACTCGGTGGTCTGAGGTGGAATAGGGTTCGCATTCTGCTCCATTGATGATCAGCGTGTCAATGACACTGCCTTTAGGAGGATTTAGCTTCACTGCAGTTGGAAATGCAGCTCCTCCCATACCAACAATACCGGCTTCCCGAATTCTTTCCAGCAGAATTTCAACCTCTGACACCTGCTCTTCTTCTGTTTTAATGTCTGGATTCAGGGTATCAAGTCCATCATTCTCCACTACGATACATTCTGACAGACCATTTAAAGTCGGTCTTTTCTCGATGGCCATGACTGTTCCGGATACGGAGGCATGCACATTGGCTGAAATCATCCCCGGAGCTTCCGCCAGAAGGGTGCCGATATGCACTTTATCACCAACCGACACCACAGGCTCTGCAGGAGCGCCAATATGCATGGACAGCGGATAGATCAGATCCTTTGGAATCGTCGCTTGTTCTATGGATAACCCTTTAGTTAAATCTTTCCTCTCATTTGGATGACTGCCTCCATGCTTTCCCATAAAAAATAACTTCATGAAATCATTCCTTTCAAAAGTTCCCTGGAGTCATGATGTTCATCAAAACCCATCTATTCTTAGTATATTATATTTCTCAGTAGAGATGAGGAACTTCACAGATAATTCAAAAAATCTCTGCACAGAGAAAGCCCTTCTGCAGAGATTTTTGCAGAAAGGCTTTTTCTAATCCATGAATTTCATATATGAATGAGATGCAGCAAGGAGTCTCCATTCTTGCTGAGTGAGATAATTTTCTGATTGGCGCTGCCAACAAAGGGTTTGTCTAATGTTCTCGCGTCCAGTATAAAAGGACCGTCAATAAGAAGATCTGTTTCATGAAGAAGCTTCATCACGGAAAGATTTTCCATCTGGAGTTTTTTAAGCTCTTCATGTTTGTATCCCGTATACGTGATTACATTTCCCCCAAGCTTATGAATCTCCTCTCCAAGAAAAGCCAATACTTCTCCCTGCAGAAAAGGTTCTCCTCCAGATATGGTGATGCCGGAAGCACCACTTTTCTTGTATGCTTTCACAATCTCAGAAACCCCCATAAGGTATCCACCTTCTAAACTGTGTGTTTCAGGATTATGGCAGCCATTGCAGTTGTGCACACAGCCTTGGGTAAAAACTACAAAGCGAAGTCCTGGACCATCTACAATAGATTCCTCAATGATGCCGGATATTCTGATTTTCACCTCATCTGGAGCAGAATCCATTCGGTGTTTTTTTGAAAGTCCATCAGACATGTTTCACTCTTTCGTTCACTTCCGACCGCTTGGCATCGTTGAAACGGTCTAAAGTACCAACGAGATACCCCGTGATTCTTCTGATTCTATCAAAGGGAACCTCAGGTGTTTCTTCTCTGTGGCATTTAGGACAGCTGTCACCAATCACCCCTTGGTACCCGCATACCGGGTCCCGATCCAATGGATGGTTGATGGAACCATAACCTACTCCTTGGTTCTTCATATGTCTGATGATCATTTCCATGGCTGAAGGATTGAACCTGGCATTCCCATCCAGTTCCACATAGGTGATATGTCCTGCATTGGTAAGCTCATGATAAGGCGCTTCCAACGAAATCTTCTTTAAGGATCCAATGGGGAAATACACTGGAATATGGAAAGAATTTGTATAAAACTCATGGTCCGTGATTCCAGTCAGGCTGCCAAATTTTCTTCGGTCAATGCCTACAAATCTTCCTGAAAGGCCTTCCGCCGGTGTTGCCAGAAGAGTGTAGTTCAGCTTTTCTTTTGAAGCTCTCTCATCACACTTTTTTCTCATGAAACGGATGATCTCCAGTCCAAGGTCCTGTGATGCCTCCTCTTCTCCATGATGGGCTCCACGTAAAGCAACCAATGTCTCTGCAAGACCGATAAACCCAACTGAAAGAGTTCCATGTCTAAGAATCCGGTCGATTTCTTCTTCCGCTCCAAGAGTCTCGGAGTCAATCCAGACACCTTCTCCCATGAGAAACGGATAATTCTCTACTCTTTTTCTTTTCTGTATTTCAAAACGGTGTCGAAGCTGTCTGAAACAAAGTTCCATTCGATCTTCCAGAATTGTATAGAATTTCTCCAGTGATCCTCCAGCCAAGATACCGATTCTGGGAAGGTTGATGGAAGTAAAACTCAGATTCCCTCTGCCTTTTGTCACTTCCCTTTCCGGGTCAAAAACATTCCCCATGACTCTCGTTCTGCACCCCATATAAGATACTTCAGTATTGTCGTCCCCTTCTTTGTAATACTTCAGATTAAAAGGAGCATCCAGGAAACTGAAGTTGGGGAAGAGTCTCTTGGAAGACACTTCAATGGCTCTTTGGAAAAGATCATAATTAGGATCCAAGGCTTCACTGCTGATTCCTTCTTTTACCTTGAAAATCTGAACAGGAAAGATTGGTGTCTCTCCATTTCCAAGCCCATCTTCAGTGGCCTGAAGGATCATTCGGGTCACAAGTCTTGCTGCCGGTGTGATTCCAGTGCCATAATTGATGGAACTGAAGGGCACCTGCGCTCCCGCTCTTGAGTTCATGGTATTGAGGTTGTGAATCAGCGACTGCATAGCCTGGTAGGTGGAACGCTCCATCTTTCTTCGGGCAAGATCAAGGAACTTCCATTCAAAAGAAGATGTGTCACCAGATTGCTCCACTCCAGTCAGATAGATGTGAAACTCATCATAGCTTTCAAACTCTGGAAGAGCACTTTTATCCTCAAGACTTCCAAGAAAAAGTTCTTTTTCTTCTCTAAGGTCTTTCATGATCTTTTGGAAAGATTTTTCTACCCCTTTTGCCATGGCATTATCAAAATTCGGTATAGACTGTCCGCCGTGCATTTCATTCTGATTGGCCTGAAGCGCTATGCAAGCAAGAGCAGCATAACTTTCAATACTTTGAGGTTCCCTTAAAACTCCATGCCCTGTGGAGAAGCCCCCCTTGAACAGTTTATCCAAATCAATCTGACAGCAGGTTTCAGTGAGAAGATAGAAATCCTTGTCATGAATATGAATATCGCCCTCTTCATGGGCTTTTGCCATTTCTTTGGGCAGTACATAGTGGTCAATAAAGTATTTCGAAGACTCCGAACCATACTTCAGCATCATCCCCATGGCGGTATTTCCATCCACATTGGCATTTTCCCGTTTCCCATCATCAGAAGCCGCATCCGTATAGGATAGTTTTTTGAATCTTTCCATGAGATAGTCTCGACTCTCACGTAAACTTGCTCTCTCACTTCTATAAAGAGTGTATGCCTTTGCAGTCCTGTAGACTCCTTCCCGCATCAGTATAAGCTCAACCAGATCCTGAACTTTTTCCACTTCAGGCATTATTCCGGCATCCAAAGAAGATACCACTCGTTCTGTCAGATGATCCAGTTTATCCGCAGTAAGCACTTCTTCAGGCACTTCGCGGTTTGCCTTTTCTATGGCTTCTCTTATTTTAAAATAATCGAACGGAACTGTGCTTCCATCTCTTTTTCTGATTTCTCTTGGTGTCCATAAAGCTGTACTATGATTAACCATCTTGTTTCCCCATTTCTAAATTTTTAACACACTTTGTATCATAACATGATTCCTTCGTATGTATTTTCTGATTTCATCTGGTCTGCTCTGAAAAAATTCGAATAACAAATGTTTTCATATCTCTACAATAGCTCCCCCTCAGTATTTCTTCTCCATCACCTCACCTTCCTCAAAATAAAAAAACTTGGCAACGCCAAGTTCAAATTCCGAAAAAATCTGATTTTGCTTGACGCGAGCTGTGCTTACCTCTGATGAAGGATCGGACTATAACCGTTGCGCGACAGTGCTGGAATCTCACCAGACTTCACTTTCATCAGACACATATTTAGTTTATACACTACCATATCCGGGTTAAAAGCACAATCCTTGAAACTTTTATGACTGCTCTTTCCAAGTTCAATATTTGTGTCGATTTCACTTCCCATGAGAAGAAAAAAGGGAGCGAACCTCTATGAAAGCAGGTCGCTCCAATATCTATTTGTTCTTTACGTCGGCTGCAGTTTTCAACTATACTGCTTTTTTATTTTTTGATGGGCTTTTTTTATATCCAGTCTTGTTTATCTGATTCTTTTTTGAAAAACTCTGTGAAGACTGGTTGGCACCTGATTTTTGCTTCTGTTTCTGCTGTTGATCTTTTCGGTCCACAGGCTTAAATGTTTCATCCACAGAATTAAGCATCTCAAGGGGATACTTATGGTCTTTCACTTCAGGAATCCTCTTGCTGATCAATTTTTCAATATCCCTCAACAGATTAATCTCTGCACTATCACAAAAAGAAAGGGCTATGCCTCCAAGTCCTGCTCTTCCAGTTCTTCCGATTCTATGGACATAGGTCTCAGGAACTTCAGGAAGATCAAAAAGTATCACATGGGAAAGTTCTTCTACATCTATTCCTCGGGCAGCGATATCCGTCGCCACAAGAATTTTCGTCTCTCTGTCTTTAAAATTCTTTAACGCCAGCTGCCTTGCTGTCTGAGACTTGTTTCCATGGATGGCCTGTGCTTTATAGTCCATCTTGACAAGAGCTTTCACAATTTTATCCGCTCCATGCTTCGTTCGAGAAAAAACAAGAACACGGTCCATCTCTAAAGTTTCAAGAAGATTGGTCAGTAGATGAATCTTATTCACCTTATTCACTTTATAAACACTCTGTTCTATAGTGTCTACCGTTGACGCCACTGGAGTAATGGTGACCTTTGAAGGTTTTGATAAAATCGAGTTTGCCAGCACTTCTATTTCTTTTGGCATGGTAGCCGAAAAGAAAAGTGACTGCCTGCTGGAAGGTAGATAGGTGATGATTTTACGGACGTCGTGAAGCATCCCCATATCCAGCATCATATCCGCTTCATCCAGTACAAAATGCTCCACATCTTTCAAAGAAATGAACCTCTGCTGGATCAGATCCAAAAGTCTTCCTGGCGTTGCAACAAGTATATCAATCCCTCTCCCCAGCACTTCAGTCTGTGGATTCTGGGATACACCACCAAAAATAACCGTGGTCTTCAATTTCAGATATTTGCTGTAGGTTTTAAAACTGTCACCGATCTGTATAGCCAGCTCACGCGTAGGTGCAAGAATCAGTGAACGTATTTTTCTTTTTCCTGAGAAGGTCTGTGTTTGGGACAAAGCTTCCAGAATAGGCAGCGCAAAGGCGGCCGTCTTTCCAGTACCTGTCTGAGCGCAGCCAAGAAGATCTTTACCCTCTAAAAGAATTGGTATAGACTGTTCCTGGATTGGTGTGGCATAACTGTATTCTGCCTCTTTCAGCGCTTTCTGAATTGGTATGGATAAATTTAAATCGGTAAATAACATAAGTACTCCTTTTGCAGCATCATATCGTGCTGTAATAATTATTGCATCCTATAAATTCTGGCAAAATCAGAAAAATCATGAAAAAACAGGAACACACAATGCGTTCCTGTACATTGAATCCGATTCATTTCTGATGACCAAAACATAATACTGCTAAGAAGTATACAAATGGTCTCTACCTGAAAAGTTGCTTATAAAAGTATATCACACTTTTTCATTATTTGCTTGATAATTTTTAGTAAACCTTGTTTCCACCTTGTTTCAGGTTATTTCTCAAAAGACTTTCTTAGAATCCATTTCAGAACATTAGAATTTATATCAAGAGCATCCGAGAAACCATCCCACGGTTTCTGACAGAACCCTAAACTCCTTACTGCACTCTATTTATCTTTGGTTCTCATCTTTTCAAAAAAATAACTGTCATTAATGAACAGTGTGCCTAAAGAAATATATGCTGCATAGCTGTCTTTCGCGCCATGTATTGTGTAATACTCAAGATAGCTCAGACCACTCTCCAGAGCTTCCTGCCGATAGGATGCTTGAGGCCACAAGATCAACCCGAAGACAACAACACAAAAAACAATGTTCATAACCAGCATCTTTTTCTCTCTCATAAAAGCACTCCATTATTCATATATCTAATAATATAACACAAACCTTTTTTTGTAAACTCAAATATTTTTGATATCTATTCTGATATATTCAATAAAACTGGTGAAACACAGTACGTAAAACAGTGGAAAGAACCCATCTTCTCTGATTCTCCATATTTTTATTGATTTTTAAGAAATGCACCGTATAATGTAGTATATACCTTCATGGGGATGTATTGGCTTCGACGGGGGTATGGAGAGCTTGATAAGCGAGTAGAAGGAAGCTGTGGGCCTGCTTTAAAAAACTATGGCGAAAAGATAAACGCAGAAGATAATTTTGCACTAGCAGCTTAGTCTGCTACGTTCTACCTGGGATGTCCGCTGCCTGGGATAGAGCGCCGATTAGCGGAAAAACGAGCCTGAGTAAGCTTTGCCTCAGGAACGGAATAAATGAAGCTACCAACGGCCAAGTCTGCTTGTAAACTAAGCCGGAGGAAATTTTAATTACAAAGCTACACTCGTAGAAAGTCCTGTTCTTCGACTTTCGGACAGGGGTTCGACACCCCTCATCTCCACCAGTCAAAAACGCGACCATTGTGGTTGCGTTTTTTTATATTAGTAGTGAATTTTCGTAAAATCCTCATATCCTAAATCTGACTTAACCCACTTTCTAAACAATTCTCTTTTAAAATATTTCACTGGAAACATCTTTATCTTCTCTGCCAATGAAATCCAAAAACACCAAGAATTAACAAAATAAAATGTTAATAAATATTTAACTTTTGCATGTTATGGTGTAAAATATCAGTATCAGTAAAATACCCAAACAGGTGGTGATAACATGACACTCTATATCATCGGAGACAGCTTGGTCACAGGATTTGGTGTTGCTAACGGGAAAAGTTGGCTCGACCTTGTTCAGCAAGAATCCACTCAGTCACTGATAAATAAAGGTAATGATGGCGATACTACTTCTGATATACTCCTCCGATTACATGAGGATGTTATTTCCCATACTCCGGACACCATGTTCATCCTTGCAGGAACGAATGATGCGTTGGCCGGAAGAACAGCCAATACCATCTACAATAATATGCTGCAGATCATAAAAGAATGCATCAACTCGGGCATTGTACCGATTATTATTCTTCCCCCATTTATTCATGTGGAAACAGCAGTGAAGCATCATCCTGACTCCAGGGAGTCCTTCGAAAGCGCTTCTACTACACTGAAAAGATACAGAAGGCTCATCGAAGACTATTGTATTGATGAGAGAATCGATACCATTGACTTTAATAAAGCGTTTATTCTCTCAGATGTGGACCTGGAACCTGAACTGTATTATCTGGATGGGGTTCATTTCACAGAAATGGCCCATAAAAAACTTGCAGACAAGTTTTTATATAAATACAACTACATCCTGGTTCATAAAAATCCAGCAGACTATATCATCAATTATGATACTGTCATTACCACAGACAACTAAAAAGAGGACCCGTAATGATGCGGGTCCTTTTTTTATCCTATTTTTCTTCTTCATCAATCTCAAAGAATATTTCACGGGAATCAAGATTCACATTGGCAACGAGCACTCGAATTTTTTCACCAAGGGCATATTTTTTGCCAGCCCTTTCTCCTATCAGAGTCATATATCTTTCGTCATACACATAATAATCATCATAGAGGCTGGTTATATGGACCAATCCTTCAATGGTGCTTGGAAGCTCCACAAAGAGCCCAAAGTTGGTAACAGAAGAAATGATACCCTCAAACACCTCTCCAATATGCTGCTGCATAAATTCTGCTTTCTTCAGCGCATCCAGTTCTCGTTCTGCATCCACCGCTACTCTTTCCATCTCAGATGCTTGTTTTGATGCCTCAGAAACAAGTGGAATCAAACTTCTGACACGTTTTTCATCGATCTTTCCATGCAGGAACTCTTTGATAATCCGATGAATCATCAGATCTGGATACCTTCTGATGGGCGATGTGAAATGAGAATAATAAGTGGCTGCTAAACCAAAATGTCCAATATTCTCTGGCGCATACCTTGCCTGCATCATACTTCTAAGAAGAAGCTTTGCAAGTACTGGTTCTTCCTTCTTCCCTTCAACCTTCTTCAGCACTTCCTGTAAAGACTTCGGCTGAATGCCTGCATACAGCTTCACTGGATACCCAAGGTTATAGGAAAACTCTGTAAAGGCTTTGAGTTTTTCCTCATCCGGCTCTTCATGCACTCTGTAAATGAAAGGCATGTGAGTCCAGAACATATGCTCTGAGACCGTCTCATTGCATACAAGCATAAACTCTTCAATGACTTTATTGGATATTTCACGAGGATAAAGAGAAACATCCACTGGTTTTCCTAGCTTATCCAGTGTGATTTTGCTTTCAGGAAAATCAAACTCTATGGCACCACGCTTTTCCCTTTTCTTTTCAAGGATTTTCTGCAAATCTCTCATGTCTTCAATCATAGGAACGAACTCCTGATACTTAGCAAGGGATTCATTCATCTCACCTTGCAGTACTTTTGTGACATCTTCGTAAGTTGCCCGGAGCTTTGATTCTATGACAGACTCATAAATTTCATGTTCTACCACTTTCCCCTGAGCATCAATGATCATATCACAGCTGAGTGCCAGTTTTGCTTCAAAGGGGTTCAGCGAGCAGAGACCATTGGATAACTTCTCAGGAAGCATGGGTATCACAAGATCCAGCAGATAAACAGAAGTTGCTCTTTTGAATGCTTCTTTATCCAGCGGTGTGTTTTCCTGGACATAGTGTGATACATCCGCTATATGAACACTAAGCTTGTACATTCCATTTTCAAGCTTTACCACAGATACCGCATCATCCAAGTCTTTCGCATCTGCTCCATCGATGGTCATGATCTTTTCACCACGCAGATCCCGTCTTTTGGAAAATTCTTTTTCGTCCGCAGCTTCTGAAAGTGAATCTGTATAGGTGAGCACTTTTGGTGGAAATGCTTCAGGAAGGTTGAATTTCTTCACCACCGTCAGGATGTCTACTCCTTTGTCTCCCTTTTTTCCTAAGATCTCAACGATAATTCCTTCAGGATTTCTGCCTTTCTCAGGCCACTTGGTGATTTCAACCACAACCACATCCCCAGTCTCCGCAAAATTACGGTTGCTTTTTGAGATGAAAACATCATGTTGCAGTTTCTGATCCTCTGGGCTGACAAATCCGAAGGCTTTCGTCTGTTCATAGACACCAATGATCTTGCTGTTTTTTCTTTCCAGAACTTCTAGAATCTCACCTTCTGCACGCTTTGTTCCTGCATTCTCTCGAATCAGCTTCACCTGAACCTTATCTCCGTTCATTGCCGTTTTCAGCGCATTCTCAGGAACGAAAATGTCCCCTTTCCCTTCTCCGCGGAAGACAAATCCAAAGCCTCTCTTATTTACATCAATTCTGCCCACATAAACTCCATAGCGTTCAGGCAGAACAATCTTCTCTTTTTTGATCTTCAGAAGAACGCCTTCTTTCAGAAGTCCCTCCACGGTATTTCTAAGCAGTTTTTTGTCCTGTTTCTCTACACCTAATACTTGCGCCATCTCATCTATCGTCATAGGACGGTACTGATGGTCACTGACCATGGCCAGAATTTTTTCCACTAACATATATGCCCTCCAATCTATTGATTCCTTTGTTTTAATCTATTTATCTTTAGTATACAGAAAAAGTGTGAACGATGTTCGATATTTTTTTGGAATCCTTTATAATACTTCATTATTTTACGAAGTATTTACATATTTATTCCACAAATGATCAAAAAAACAGCGATCATCCCGAAAAAAGCCGGGATATACCCGGCATGGATCTCAGCTTCTATGAAACAATCAGCTTCAGCAATATCCCACCATACTCCACAATGACGGGGGCAAACACAAGTGCTACGATAGACATCAGCTTGATGAGTATATTCATGGAAGGACCGGATGTGTCCTTGAAGGGGTCTCCCACTGTGTCACCAACGATCCCTGCCGTATGGGCTTCACTTCCCTTTCCACCATGTTCTCCAGACTCAATATACTTCTTTGCATTGTCCCAAGCACCACCGGCGTTGGACATCATAATAGCAAGAAGAACTCCAGTGACAACAGCTCCAGCAATAAGTCCTCCAAGGGTCTCGGCTCCAAGAAAAAGCCCCACCCCCAAAGGGATGACCACAGCCAGCACACCAGGAAGAATCATCTCCCGAAGCGCAGCTTTTGTGGAAATAGCTACACATCTGTCATAATCCGGCTTTCCTGAGCCATCCATGATGCCATCGATTTCTTTGAACTGCCTTCTTACTTCCATGACCATTTCATTTGCTGCTTTTCCAACAGAGTTCATAGTAAGTGCAGCAAAAAGAAACGGAAGCATTCCACCGATAAGGAGTCCTATTAGAGTCAATGGATTCAGAAGATTGATGCTGGATAACTCTACACTTTCTGCGTAGGAAGCAAAAAGAGAAAGTGCGGTTAGTGCTGCTGAGCCAATGGCAAATCCTTTTCCCATGGCTGCAGTAGTGTTGCCTACTGAATCCAGTTTATCGGTGATTTCACGCACTTCAGGTGGAAGGTCCGCCATCTGTGCAATTCCCCCAGCATTGTCCGCTATGGGGCCATAAGCATCCACTGCAACGGTAATCCCTGTTGTGGACAGCATGCCCACTGCCGCTAGAGATATTCCATAAAGCCCCATGGTTGGATCCTCATGGCCACCCATAACGAAGTAAGATATCAGAATGCCGAACACAATTAGAATTGTGGGTACCATGGTAGAGAACATCCCAACACCAAGTCCTGAAATGATATTGGTCGCAGATCCTGTTACTGAATCCAGCGCTATAGTTTTCACGCTCCTGAAGTCTGCCGAGGTGTAGACTTCCGTGATTCTACCGATTAAGATTCCGATGAGGAGACCAGCCGTTACTGCAAAAAATGCATTATAGGAATCCAGCACTACTTTACTTAAAATAAAGGTGCCCACCATAACAATAAGGCCGGCCGTATAGGTTCCAGTATTTAGTGCTTTCTGCGGATTCTCTCCGCTCGCCTTTGTCGCTATGACGATACCAATAATTGAAGCTAGGATGCCTATGGATGAGAGGACCAGTGGAAAAACAGCTCCATACTGTTCAAGCACTAAGTAGCCAAGGGTTACTGAGGAAATGATGGAGCCCACATAGGATTCAAAAAGATCAGCTCCCATACCAGCTACATCCCCCACATTGTCTCCGACATTATCTGCTATGACAGCAGGATTCCGGGGGTCATCCTCTGGAATATGTGCTTCTACCTTTCCCACAAGATCCGCACCAACATCGGCAGCTTTGGTAAAGATTCCTCCGCCCACTCTGGCAAATAATGCAATAGAAGACGCACCCAAGGCAAATCCTGTAAGAGGAACAGCATCCTCCGAAAAAATTATCAATAAAAACCCGATACCAATAACCCCTAATCCCACAACGCACAGTCCCATGACTGCTCCACCAGAAAACGCGATACGAAGAGCTTTATTCTGGCTATGGCGTGCTGCTTCTGCCGTTCGCACATTGGCTTTCGTTGCAACCACCATACCAAAAAACCCGGCTAGGATTGAAAAGACAGCACCCACAACGAAAGCGAAAGCAGAACGGAGATCCACTGCAAAAATCAGAATAAAAAAAACAGCAGTGATGAACAAACTGAGATATTTGTATTCACTCTTTAGAAAAGCCAAAGCTCCCCTATGAATGTACTCAGAAATCTCTTTCATTCGTTCAGATCCGCTGTCCTGTTTTCTGATGTGCATCGTCAGCAAAAAAGCCCAGAAAATCGAAAATATTCCAACAACCCCTGTCACAAGAAAAACCGTTTCCATAACATACCCCCATATTATTATGATCTATGACTTCTCATGTCCCAATGGTATTATAAATTTTCTAAAAATTCAATAAGTTTATTTAGAAAATCCTCATGAAGAGGTAAATTTTCCATACTGTAGGTGGCAAGATTCCCTTCGCGGTCTTCTGGTGACTCTTTCAGAATATGGTTCATTCCCTCGACTATCTTCAACGTTCCTTGAGATGAAGCATGAAATAGAACAGAAGCATCTGTCACTGGCACCTGCAAATCTCGATTTCCATGCAGAATCAGTACTGGCTTATCAATTTTCTTCATGAGACTTTCAGGATCATATGCAAACCAGGAAATGAGATAAGGCTGTACCGATGGTCTGAATAGTGAAAACAAAGAGACAGGAACCTTAGGAACCTCTACTCCATTTTTTAGAGAAGCAACTATAGGTTCTGCAAGGTCCGCTAGATTCTGATCGGAAGATTTCAGCTGATTTAATATGAGCTCATCTGCAGGTAGCGCGGACCCAGATACAAGAATCAGCGCATCATAAAGAGGCTCCTTTGTCATAGCCGCTTCTGCGATTAACGCACCTTCACTATGTCCCAATAGAATGAGTCTGGAAAATCCAAGGGACTTCAGTCCTTTTGAAATCCTCACAACATCCTCAATAGCAAGATCGAAAGTTAGGTCGCTTTCTTTCTTCACAAGATCCCGGCTTTCTCCAATGCCTCGTTTGTCATACCGCAGCGTCGCATATCCGTTTTCTGCAAGAGCTTCTGCAAGAAGCTTTAGATGATTATTTCCTTGAGTCTGCGGGTTGTTCCCATTGCGATCAGTGGGTCCTGATCCTGGGACAAGTATCACTACAGCTTCTATAATCCTGTCTGTTGGATACATCACTACGCCATGCAGTGTCCCTTCCTGAACCTGTAGTGCAAATGGTTCCTCTGGAAACAAACTTTTCGCATCCTCTTTCTCTTCCTTTCCACAAGCAGTTAAAATCAGAAGACTCAACGCAAAAGCGGATAAAATTGATTTCGTTATGTTCATACCTTGCATCCCCCAACGCAAAAATGCTGCCCGAAGGCAGCATTCATCACTAAATCATATTCATTGCTATGGTATTAATTGCAAACAAGATCGCAGTAATCACAGTAAGCTTCTTCAGGAAAGCTTCCCCGGTTCTTCCACGGTTTTTGCTGAAGAATGAGTCCTGTGAGCTTCCACCTGTAAGACCCTTCAGTCCGTCAGACTTGCTCTGCTGCATTAAGACCAGCGCAATCATAATAATGGCCAGAATAAATTCCACAATAATCAAAACAGTTTCCATACAATCCCTCCTGATTCACTAACATCTTATTCTAGCATACTTCTTCTTCAGCCACAATAAGAGGATAACATTCCATGTGATTTCTCTCTCCTATAATACCATAAAAGTCTTCTACCTCATAGATTTTCCAGAAAATAACAGAGGTGCTTTCAAAAGAAAGCACCTCAGACTATTTAGATTACAGTACTACTTCTTCAGGTTGAAGAATCCGTTTAGACCTCTGTACTGAGCTACTTCATCCAGTTCTTCTTCGATTCTGAGAAGCTGGTTGTACTTCGCAACTCTTTCACTTCTGGCAGGAGCACCTGTCTTGATCTGGCCTGCATTCAGAGCAACAGCCAGGTCAGCGATGGTAGCATCTTCAGTTTCTCCGGATCTATGGGAGATGACTGCAGTGTATCCAGCTCTGTTTGCCATTTCAATTGCATCCAGTGTTTCTGTCAGGGAACCAATCTGGTTCAGCTTGATCAGAATGGAGTTTGCAACGCCTCTTTCGATACCCATCTTCAGTCTTTCTACATTAGTAACGAACAGATCGTCACCAACAAGCTGAATCTTGCCGCCAAGCTTTTCTGTGATCAGCTTCCAGCCTTCCCAGTCTTCTTCAGCCATTCCATCTTCGATGGAGATGATTGGGTACTTTTCAACCAGTTCAGCATAGTAGTCTACCATTTCAGCTGGTGTAAGCTTTCTGCCTTCACCCTTCAGGTTGTACATACCATCTTCGAAGAATTCGGAAGAAGCTGGGTCCAGAGCAATGAACATATCCTTGCCTGGTGTGAATCCTGCTTTTTCAATGGCTTCAATGATAACCTGAATGGCTTCTTCATTGGAGTTCAGGTTTGGAGCGAATCCACCTTCATCACCAACACCTGTAGCAAGTCCCTTGTTCTTCAGAATACCCTTCAGAACATGGTATGTCTGTGAGCACATCTGAATAGCCTGGGAGAAGCTTTCAGCTCCTAAAGGCATAATCATGAATTCCTGAAGATCCACGTTGTTGTCTGCATGGGATCCACCGTTGATGATGTTCATCATTGGCGCTGGAAGTGTCTTAGCGTTCACACCACCGATATACTGGTATAGTGGAAGACCAAGGGATCCTGCTGCTGCCTTAGCTACTGCAAGGGATACTCCTAAGATTGCATTTGCTCCAAGGTTTCCCTTGTTTTTTGTTCCGTCCAGCTCAATCATCAGCTTGTCGATCATTACCTGATCAAATACGTTGAGTCCAATGATTTCAGCAGCGATTGTGTCATTAACATTTTCTACTGCCTTCAGAACACCCTTTCCACCAAACACAGCCTTGTCTCCATCTCTCAGCTCAACAGCCTCGAACATACCAGTGGAAGCTCCTGATGGAACAGCTGCGCGTCCTACAGTACCATCTTCCAGATATACTTCCACTTCAACTGTTGGGAATGCTCTGGAGTCCAGAATCTGTCTTGCGACAACATCAATAATTTCTACGTAGTTTTTCATGAATGAATTCCTCCTTGGAATCGAATATATTTTTTGTTGGTTACTTGGTAAGTAGAGATTGCCCTGTCATTTCTGCAGGAATCTCAAGACCCATCTCTTCCAGCATGGTAGGCGCTAAATCAGCAAGCTTGCCACCTTCCATGAGTTTCTTCTCTGGATTGTTGGTCACATAAATAAGAGGTACTGGATTTGTTGTATGGGCAGTCATTGGCCCTCCAGTAACATAATCGATGAGCTGCTCTGCATTACCATGGTCTGCTGTGACAAACACCGTTCCATTCTTCTCAAGAACCTTGTCGATGACTCTTTTCATGAATGTGTCGATATTTTCCAGAGCATTCACCACCGCTTCCATGACACCGGTATGACCTACCATGTCTGGATTCGCATAGTTTAGAATCACAAGACCGTAATCTTCATTATCCATTGCCTCGCAAACTTTCTCAGTGATGCCTTCTGCACTCATTTCTGGTTTCAGATCATATGTGGCAACCTTTGGTGAAGCCACAAGCACACGCTCTTCTCCTACATTCGGAATTTCCACGCCACCATTGAAGAAGAAAGTTACATGAGCGTACTTTTCAGTCTCAGCAATTCTGAGCTGCTTGATGCCTTTATCTGCCACATACTTCCCTAAAGTGTTGTCGAAATTCGTTGGCAGATATGCCACATGTACATTTTCCAGTGTGTTGTCATACTGGGTCAGTGTCACATAAGTAAGGTCCAGTTTTTCTCTTTCAAAACCTGTGAACACTGTATCATTCAGCGCTCTTGTCATTTCTCTTCCACGGTCTGGTCTGAAATTGTAGAAAATGACAGAATCACCATTCTTGATGGTGGCTGTTGGGTTTCCTTCTGTTCCAATCACAGTAGGCAGTACGAATTCGTCTGTCACGCCACCTGCATAAGTATCTGCCATGCAAGCTTCAGCGGATTCCTTGTATTCTCCCTTGCCATACACAAGAGCATTATAGGCTTTTTCAACTCTTTCCCATCTGTTGTCTCTGTCCATAGCGTAGTAACGTCCGCTGACGGTCGCTATCTTACCAACACCAACCTCTGTAAAATACGCTTCCAGCTCTTTGACAAACTCGATACCGGAGGTTGGAGATACGTCTCTGCCGTCCATGAATCCATGAACATAAACACGGGTTAACCCTTTATCTTTTGCAAGCTTCACCAGTGCTTTGATGTGATCAATGTGGGAGTGAACTCCTCCATTGGACAAGAGCCCTAGAAGGTGAAGATCTCCACCATTTTTTATCGCATTGTCAACAGCGAGATTCAGGTTCTCATTGTTGAAAAAATTTCCTGTCTTGATTTCGTGGGTGATTTTTGTCAGTTCCTGGAAGATGATTCTTCCGGCACCGATATTCATATGGCCTACTTCTGAGTTTCCCATCTGTCCTTCAGGAAGACCCACCGCAAGACCTGAAGCCTCTATGGTAGTATGTGGATAGTTTTCCCAGTAGTAGTCAAAATTAGGAAGATTTGCAGCTTTCACTGCATTTCCCAGGGTATTGTCTGTTAAGCCGAATCCGTCCAGGATCATCAGCATTACAGGTTTCTTCATGAATATTCCTCCAGTTTGTCTTTAGATCGCAGGGAAGAGTTCATTCTTCCCTGCGCTTGGAAGCTTTGCTTCTTCACAATCGTAGACTTAGAATTTTACAATCTTTGAAAAATCGTCTGCTAACAGGCTGGCTCCACCAACTAGTGCGCCATCGATATCAGACATGCCCATCTGCTCTTTGATGGTGCTTGGCTTTACAGAACCGCCATATTGAATACGAACCGCAGCTGCAATTCCAGCTCCGTAAAGAGTGCCCACCATTTCTCTGATCTGTCCAATGGTCTCATTGGCCTGCTCACTTGTGGCAGTCTTTCCAGTACCGATGGCCCAGATTGGCTCATAAGCAATCACTGTATCCTTCGCATCTTCAGGACTCACTTCAAAAAAAGCTTTGTTGATCTGATTTTCAATCACATCTTTAGTGGTTCCATTTTCTCTTTCTTCCAGAGATTCTCCCACACAGAGAATTGGCTTCAGACCATGTCTGTAAGCTGTTTTCAGTTTCATGTTCACAGTTTCGTCTGTTTCATTGAAGTACTGTCTTCTTTCAGAGTGTCCGATGATGACATATTCCACTCCGAGAGCTGTCAGCATCGCAGGTGCGATTTCACCGGTGAAAGCTCCTTTCTCTTCGAAATGCATATTCTGTGCACCAACTTTAACATTAGTGCCTTTCAGTTCTTCCACAAGTGCAGGAAGCTGAATGTAAGGAGCACAGATGACAACATCTGCTTCTGCATCCTTAACCAGTTCTTTCAGTTCTTTTGCAACTTTCACCGCTTCTTCCACAGTGTAGTGCATTTTCCAGTTACCAGCAATAATTGGCTTACGCATTATGTCGCCTCCTCTATTTATCGTTCAGGGCTGCAATACCAGGAAGAACCTTGCCTTCCAGGAATTCAAGTGACGCGCCGCCTCCAGTGGAGATGTGGCTCATCTTGTCACCAAATCCAAGAATATTGACAGCTGCAGCAGAGTCTCCTCCACCGATGACTGTGGTCGCATCCGCTTCTGCCATAGCTTCCGCTACTGCGATGGTTCCCTTGGCGAAATTCTCAAACTCGAAAACGCCCATTGGTCCGTTCCAGATAACGGTTTTCGCGCCCTTTACCGCATCTGCGTAAAGCTTCGCGGACTTAGGTCCAATATCAAGTCCCATATATCCTACAGGAATATTCTGGTCTTCTGTTGTTACAGGTTCTGCATCTGCACTGAACTTATCCGCAACCACATTATCCACTGGAAGAAGAAGCTCAACGCCTTTTTCCTTGGCTTTGTCCATCATATCCTTTGCATAATCCACTTTATCTTCTTCCAGAAGAGAAGTGCCTACGGTATATCCCATAGCCTTCAGGAATGTGTAGCTCATACCGCCGCCAATGATGAGGGTATCCACTTTATCCAGAAGCGCATTGATGACATTGATCTTATCTGAAACTTTCGCTCCACCAAGAATGGCAACGAATGGTCTTACTGGCTTGTTTACCGCTTCTCCCAGGAACTTCAGCTCCTTGTTGATGAGATATCCGGCAACGGCCGTGTCTACAAACTGTGTTACACCTTCAGTGGAAGAATGTGCTCTATGTGCAGTACCGAAAGCATCATTCACATACACATCACAAAGCTCGGCAAGATCTTTGGAGAAAGCTTCTCCATTCTTACTTTCCTCTGCTCTGAATCTGGTGTTTTCCAGAAGAACCACGTCTCCGTCCTTCATTTCTGAAACTGCTTTACGTGCATTCGCACCTACCACTTCATCATCTGCTGCAAAAACTACTTCCTTCTCAAGAAGTTCAGATAGTCTCTTCGCAACTGGAGCAAGTGTGAACTTGGCATCTGGTCCCTTTGGTTTTCCAAGATGGGAACAGAGAATGACTCTTCCACCATTGTCCATGAGATACTTGATGGTTGGTAGTGCGCCTAAGAGTCTATTTTCATCGGTGATGGTTCCGTCTTTCAGCGGTACGTTGAAGTCGCATCGGACCAGTACTTTCTTGCCGGATACCTTTATGTCTTCAATGGTCTTTTTGTTATAACTCATTCTTTTCACCTCGAATTTTATTACACCTTGAAAAGGTCTGGCCCCATAGCCAAGACTATTCGACCAGACCTTTCTGTTTTAAATGTTACTCAGCGTCTACCTTTGCTGCATAAGCAACCAGGTCTACCAGCTTGTTGGAATAACCCCATTCGTTGTCATACCAGGATACAAGCTTTACAAAGTTGTCGTTCAGGGAGATTCCTGCGTCTGCATCGAAAATGCTGGTTCTTGGGTCATGGATGAAGTCTGTGGAAACCACAGCATCTTCGGTGTATCCAAGGATACCCTTCAGTTCATTCTCAGAAGCTTCCTTCACAGCAGCCTTGATTTCTGCATATGTTGCTGGCTTTTCCAGTCTGCAGGTAAGATCTACTACTGAAACGTTGATGGTAGGAACTCTGAAGGACATACCTGTCAGCTTGCCGTTCAGTTCTGGGATAACCTTTCCTACTGCCTTAGCAGCACCAGTGGATGATGGAATGATGTTAGCAGCCGCAGCTCTTCCACCTCTCCAGTCCTTCTTGGAAGGTCCGTCAACAGTCTTCTGTGTAGCTGTTGTGGAGTGAACAGTAGTCATAAGACCTTCAACAATACCAAACTTGTCGTTGATTACCTTAGCTAGAGGAGCCAGGCAGTTTGTTGTACAAGAAGCATTGGAGATTACTGTCATATCCTTTGTGTAGCTCTTGTTGTTAACGCCCATGACGAACATTGGAGCATCAGCTGAAGGTGCGGAAATAACCACCTTCTTAGCGCCACCCTTCATGTGAGCGGATGCCTTGTCGATGGTGGTGTTGATTCCGGTACATTCAAGAATATACTCAGCTCCTACACTCTTCCAGTCGATGTTTCCAGCTTCCATTTCAGAGAAAATCTTTACAGTTTCTCCATTGACGATGAGGCTGTGGTTTGCTTCGTCCACTTCAACAGTTCCTGTGAACTGTCCGTGTACGGAATCATACTTGATCATGTATACCATGTAGTCTAAATCGATGAAAGGATCATTGATTCCTACCACTCTTACTTCTGGATTCTCTAGAGCTGCTCTGAACGCAAGTCTACCAATTCTACCAAAACCATTAACACCTACTAAAACTTCTGCCATTTTTAACTCTCCTCCTAAAATATGTTTATTTATTTAAAACTCATTATATTGAGATTTTAATATCGATACGATTTTTCTTGCAGCACCCTCATCTGTAATGAGGACTGCATTGTCATTTTTCAATCGGACTGCTTCAATGGCTTCCGCCTTTGATGAGCCCCCAGTTACTGCAATAAGATGCCTTACCTTGCCGAAATCATCCAAAGATACACCTACAGAATTGATCTTCCTGATGACCCTGCCACTTTTTCCGAAATAAGCACCAAAGGCTTCACCTACAGCACCATCCACCATGAGTTCAGAGATTTCATCCTCTGACAGACCTCTGCGTTTTGCCATCTTGTCCGCTCTGCCAATGCCAAGAACAACAATTTGCGCTTTCCGTATGAGATCCACCACTTCTTTGATCTCACGCTCTTTTAAGAGTACTTCCAGTGACTCACTGCTCAAATTATCTGGCACATTCAGAAGCTTGTATCCTGCATTCACTTTCTCAGCTAACGCAGCTACTACATTATTCGACTGAATATCCAGTATTTTTCCTAGGCTTCCTCGTGCAGGAACGATGAGATTATCTCTGAAATCCATTTTGGGGAAGCTGGTCACCATTTCTTTGATGGTGCTTCCGCCTGTGAGTGCAATGACATCTTTGCTTCTAATGACACTGGATAAGTATAGAGCTGCGACATTTCCCAGCTCTCTTTTCACATTTGGATCCTTATCAGAGTCTCCGGGAACCACGATGATTTTCTGATAGCCCAGGTCTCTCTTCAGCACAGTCTCCATATCATCCAAACCTTTGATTTCAGAAACCAAAGCCCTCAGATTGTTCAGCATATCAATGCCTTTCTCTGTTAAACTGACCCCAGGCAGCGACACATCAATGAAGTCCATGGACTTTAAGAAATCCAGATCTCCACGTACGGTTCGTTCTCCCAGTTCCAGCTTTTGGGACAAGGTTCGTCTTCCAATGGGCTGATGATTGAAAATGGTCCTTAAAATGTTGTAGCGTCTTTCGAGCAAAGCAGTGGCTTCAGGAATAATCTTCTGCTGAATTTTTAAGTAACTATTCACCTGAATTCACCCCTGTACTTTTTTGTCCCACCATATCCATTTTTGTCCCACAAGTACATTATACTCCATACACTCTTATTTTAAAATAGATTTATGTAAAAAAAGAGAAGAATACTGTAAACAAATCATTAACTCTCCGCGCATATTATGAATGGACTTGAAACGCAAGGATTTAGTGCCTTTTCATCAGGATTTCCCAAACCTGAATGCATCACGGACTGGAATACATATTTGTTCCACGGAAGTTATACTGCACTTAGTAGTTCTACTAGCAGGCAACTCTGTGATATAATAAGACCAATTAAATTTTACACAATTGGAGACTGTGAAGCCTCTTCATCTGAATATCAGGAGGTCAATATATGATGAATCATGAAAACAACACAGAACATACAAAAACAACGATGCTGATCTTTGGGGGAACAGGGGACCTGACTCACAGAAAGCTGATACCAGCACTGTATCAGCTCGAGATCAACGGGTTTCTCCCTGAGGATTTTAAAGTCATTTCCATCGGGCGAAGAGACAAATCCTCAGTAGAATACCGCAGTGAGATTTTAGAATCCACCAGGAAGTTTTCCTCGAGGAACTTTGAGGAAGAAAGTTATGAGGAGTTCTCTAAAAAGGTATCCTATTTCAAATTGAAGTTTGAAGATGCGGAAGACTACAAAGAGTTGAAAAGCCTCCTTGAGCAGTCCAATAAGGGCGAAAACAAAGAGAACAGCTATCTTTTCTATCTTGCAGTTTCTCCCGATTACTTCAGCGAAATCGTGCACCAGCTGGAGAACAGCGGTATCAGAGAAATGGGCTCAGCATGGCAGAGGCTTGTCATCGAAAAACCTTTCGGTCAGGATCTTTCCAGTGCTGAAAAACTCAACGCTTCCATTTCAGAAGTGTTCGAAGAAAAAGACATTTATCGAATCGATCATTATGTGGCAAAAGAAATGATCCAGAACACTCATATGCTGAGGTTCCAGAACGCTATCTTCGAATCCATCTGGAACAGGCACCACATAAACAATGTTCAAATTACCGTACTCGAAAAAGAAGGGGTGGGCACTCGAGGAGGATACTATGACCATACAGGTGCACTGAGGGATATGGTTCAGAACCATTTGCTGCAGCTTTTGGCAGTCACTGCAATGGAGCCCCCAAAATCACTGGATGCGGATGATGTGCGCAACGAGAAGGTCAAAGTCTTTGAAAAACTGGTGCCTTTCCAGCCTGATACTCTAAACGAGCAGCTGATTCTTGGCCAGTATTCTGGATACAAAAAAGAAGATAAGGTCTCAGCGTCCTCTCAAACAGAAACACTGGTGGCCACCAAGGTCTACATTGACAATGAGCGGTGGAAAGGTGTGCCTTTCTATCTACTCACTGGAAAAGCTTTAAAGAACAAAACCGCTCAGATCACCATAGAGTTTAAGAAAAGCAGTCTTTATGGTGAAGAAAAAGACAGTGAGCCAAATATTCTGGAAATCAAAATCCAGCCTGATGAAGGCATCACCCTTCATCTTAATGTAAAGAAACCTGGTGTGGTGGATCAGATGGCCATGGTGGAAATGGATTACTGCCAAAGCTGTCTCTATCTGTTCAACTCTCCTGATTCTTATGAAAAACTCATTTTAGATGCTCTACATGGAGACTCTACTCTATTCACAAGATGGGATGAGCTTCAGCTCACCTGGAAGTATGTAGATGCCATATTCAGCACTTTAGGCGAGGATCGCACCTCATATCTGGAATCCTATGAAATGGAGTCCAACGGCCCTGAGTCTCTGGATACGTTCATACATACTGGTGCGAAGAAATGGTGGTACCGGAATCGGGAATATTAGACAAAACAAAACAGCTGCACCAAGCAGCTGTTTTATTTTGTTCACTTTTTTCAGTTTTTATCTAGTGCAGTGTAAGTTCAGGCATAGATATCGTCGTAACCACAGGTTCTCCATCCTTGTGGGAGAACTCAGCAAAGTCATAACGATACGTAAACCCAAGTTTATCTTTCATAACCACCGCAAGACGGATCTGATCCAGCTTTGTTGCTTTCACAGAAAGACTTCCCACGCTTCCTTCATAAACAATTGCATCAGGGATTTCCGTGGTCGATTTGGATAAGTCTCCCCGCTCCATGACGACTCCATTTTTTTCAAGGATATACTCTGAGCGTACAAGCTCCCAGTCTTTTTTCGCAGAACTCATCAGCTCTGTGCTGAAGGACAAATTCAGTTCTTCTCTTTCACTATTATAGGAAGAGTTGAAATCCAATAGATTGAATGAGGTATCTGCAATGTAGGTCTTATAAAGTTCAGGTTCATTGACAAGATTCTCAATCCTCTTCTCTCCATACTTCTCCACCATGAGATCAATACGGATGGGTTCCAGAACATTGACTTCACGGTCCACAGAATATGTGGTGTCATTGAGGAGGTGAGCCTCCATAAGCACAGCTTCCCGGTCTCCTGACTCAATGGAAGCATAGACACTGGCACTTGGATCCATGGTTCTAAGTTTGAACTCTATATGAAGAAGCGCAGTTTTTTCCTCTTCATCCACCAAATCAGATATTGTCCAGTTGACATCCTCTAATATAGATTCTACATGACCACCAACCTTCATGGCGTCTTCCACCAGAGTGTCGATGTTGTCCTCCAGATATTTGATCCGATTGGTATTGATGTTCACTTGTTTATTCGCGCTCCACACCACCTGAAGCAGCACCACATTAATCAGAATTGAAATCCCTAGAAAAACCGACATACCAGTCAGAATATGCTTATATCGCATGCTTTGCCCCCTTGTCCTGTACGCTGCCCAAAGCGCACAGTCTCACTCTGTCCATCATTTCAGCAATAACTCCAGATTATCATAGATAATCATCTGTTTCTCCCATTATTTTAGCTGATTTTTGTCAGTAATTCTACCAGTTTCTTATAATATGCTTAATTTTTAGTAAGAAACTGTAATTCTTTGATTTTTATAGGTGTCATCCTCAATGAGATCTACAACTGCAGAGGCGAAATCCTCCATGCTGATGAAGGATCTCCCTTGTTCATCCATGAGAAGGTGATCATCCTCACCGATTCTGTACTTTCCTGTTTTCTCGTCCGCTTCAATGGTTTCCGCTGGACTTACATTAATCCAGTCAAACTTCTTTCCTTCGAGGTTTTTATAAATGTCCAACGCTCTTTTGTGAATATCAGAAATGGGCTTCACAAAATCAGGAAACCCTTCTTTTTCCATAAGCATTCTGCCGTCGGGTAAAAGAAGACTTCCTGCGCCTCCTACTGTGATCAGCTTCTTCACCGCTGCCTTTTCTGCCACTTTGATCAGATTCTCCGTAGCTGTGAGAAAACTCTCCAGATCGTTGGGGTCTGGACTGATGGCGCTGATGAGCACCTCATTCTCCAGTGCCATCACATGGCCTGAAATCACTTTCTCATTCATAATGTCACCCTCACATCCGATGATCAGTGTGCTTCCGGGCAGATCAAAAGCATTTCTTGAAATCGCTGTGATGACATAGCTTCTTTCGATGAGTTCCATAAGAATTCTGGACCCTATTTGTCCTGTGGCACCTAGTATTGCTATCTTTTCCATATTTTCCTCCAACTTAACCTGCATAAACTGCAGTGTATTTTAAATTTTACACAATTATATTGTAAGACATTTTTATCGTCTTAGCAAATCCAGCAGACTCATTATGTCAGATTTCTCATCCAGTTTCTTTGATATGAGTCAAAAATTAAGAGAGAAGGGCCACCTTTTCTCACGGTTTTCCCTTCTCTCTTTCTCTTTTGTTATAACTTATAGAGGCTTATGGACGTTCCTTCAATATCCATGGACAGTATACGAAGATACGCAGACATCTTATCTAAACTTGTCATCAGTTCCACCTTTGATTCTATGGCTGCTCTTCTGATTCTAAAACCATCTCGTTTCACATCATTGCCTTTGGTAGGAGTATTGAGAATCATATCTAGTTTCTGCTGCTCGATGAGATCAAGGATGGACGGTTTTTCTTCGTTCAGTTTATGAACAAGCTCTGATTCAATCCCCCACTCATAAAGTTTTCTTCTTGTACCCTCTGTGGCGTAAAAACAGAATCCTAGAGTCTTCATCATTCTGGCTAGGGGCTCAAATTTTTCCTTGTCTGCGTCTCCAAGGGTGACTGCAATGTTTTTTCGTTCAGTCCTCAACTTGATGCCAGCCCCTAGAAATCCTTTGTACAGAGCTTCCTCCAAGGTATGGCCAGCCCCGAGCACTTCTCCAGTGGAACGCATCTCCGGCCCCAGGGAAGCTTCAACTTGGGGTAATTTCTCAGTGGAAAACACTGGTACTTTCACCGTGAAATTTTCTGTTTCAGGATAAAGATCCACGCCATAAGGCATCTCTTTCAGTTTTCGTCCGAGCATCACTTCTGTTGCAATGGCTATGACTGGAAGGCCAGTGACTTTTGTCATATATGGCACAGTCCTGCTGGCTCTTGGATTCACTTCGATGATGTAAAGCTCCTCCCCTTTTACAATGAACTGCAGATTCATCATCCCTACGATATTCAATGCCTTGGATAAAGTTCTTACCACCTGAAGAACCTTTTCTTTCATCTCCAAAGACACACTTACTGGTGGATAGATGCTGACACTGTCCCCTGAATGGACCCCTGCATGCTCCAGATGTTCCATGATTCCTGGCACCAGGATGTCTTCTCCATCACAAATAGCATCCACCTCCAGTTCCATACCATCAATATACTGATCGATGAGCACTGGTGTCTTCTGGTCTTTCATAAAGGCATTCTTCAGATAGTAGTTCAGTTCCTCTTCCCCATGACAGATTTCCATCCCCTGTCCTCCCAGGACATAGGAGGGCCGGACAAGAACAGGATATCCTGCTTCATGTGCAAATGCGTCCCCTTGCTCCACATTCCAGACTCCTTTTCCTATAGGCCGTTTAATGGCATACTGTTCCAGTATCGCCTCAAACTTCTCTCTATCCTCCGCAGCATCAATGGCTTCAGGTGCCGTGCCTAAGATGGGCACATCTTTTTCCAAAAGGAATTTTGACAGTTTCACCGCGGTCTGTCCACCAAACTGCAGAATCACACCTTCAGGCTGTTCCAGTGAGATGATATTATAGACTTCTTCTTCTGTCAGCGGTTCGAAATAGAGTTTGTCTGAAATATTGAAGTCCGTACTGACCGTTTCAGGATTGCTGTTCACAAGAATTGTTTCATAGTTGAGGTTCTTTAACGCTTTTATGGCATGGACACTGGAATAGTCAAATTCAATGCCCTGACCGATTCGGATGGGTCCAGAACCAATGACCATGATTTTCTTTCTTCCCGATGGCTGTGATTCTGTCACCTGATCATAAGTGGAGTAGTAATAAGGCGTCCTTGCATCAAACTCTCCAGCACAGGTATCCACCATTTTATAAGCCGGATGAATGCCCCACATCATTCTCATTTCATAAATCTCATTGGGTGAGGTTTTGATGAGATCCCCAATCCCTTTGTCAGAAAACCCTTTCTGCTTGAGATTCCTCAGGATATCCTCTGTGATGTCCTCCTTCTTCATGGATTCCAGCTGCTCCTCTAATTTTACAATCCCTTGGATTTTATGGAGAAAATACCGGTCAATTCCAGTTTCCTGAGAGAGCTTCAGTATATGCATCCCTCTTCTTAACAGCTCTGCCAGGTAGAAAATACGTTCATCATTGGGATACATCACTTTTTCCTTTAATATGAGAAAGCTCATATTTCTTGCTTCTTCATGGCGGAGTGCGTATTTCCTGATTTCCAGGGACCTCAGACCTTTCAGCAGGGCACTTTCAAAACTGTTGCCGATGGACATGATTTCTCCAGTAGCCATCATCTTCGTGCCCAGCTTTCGGTCTGCAGTATAGAACTTGTCAAAAGGCCATTTGGGGATCTTCACCACCACATAGTCAAGAGAAGGCTCAAAGGCTGCTGTGGTTTTTTCAGTCACAGCATTGGGGATTTCATGAAGATGGTACCCCAGTGCAATCTTGGCTGCAACCTTTGCAATGGGATATCCTGTAGCCTTGGATGCAAGTGCGGATGATCTGCTCACTCTTGGATTGATCTCAATCACTGCATACTGAAAGCTTTGGGGATCCAGAGCGAACTGCACATTGCACCCTCCTTCAATCCCAACGGCATCCACAATATGAAGTGCTGAACTTCGGAGCATTTGAAGTTCTTTGTCTGTGAGCGTCTGAGCTGGCGCTACAACGATGGAGTCTCCTGTATGAATCCCCACAGGATCCACATTTTCCATGCTGCAGACTGCAATGGCGGTACCGTTACTGTCTCGCATGACTTCAAACTCAATCTCTTTCCATCCTTTCACGGACTTCTCCAGAAGCACCTGATGCACACGGCTCAGCATAAGACCTTTTTCCGCGGTTAGAAGAAGCTCCTCCTCATTTTCCGCTATGCCTCCTCCTGTACCCCCCAATGTATAGGCTGGTCTTACCACGATCGGAAACTTCAGCATTTTCGCCGCTTCTTTCACCTCCGAAAGATCGGAAGCAATGAGACTCTCTACAACCGGCTCTCCAATCTCTTCCATGAGGTTTCTGAAAATCTCCCGGTCTTCTCCTTTTCTTATGGACTCGATGGATGTTCCAAGAACCTCTACTCCGTGGGCTTCCAGTACACCAAGGTCATAAAGCTCCAGTGCCAGATTCAGTCCAGTCTGTCCACCCATACCGGGAAGGAGCCCTTGAGGTTTCTCCTTTTCAATGATTCTCGTAACAACCTCCACCGTTAGAGGTTCCACATAGACGATATCCGCCGTTTCCTTGTCTGTCATGATCGTTGCAGGATTGGAGTTTACAAGCACAACCTCCACTCCTTCTTCCCGAAGGCTTTGACAAGCTTGGGCACCCGAATAGTCAAATTCTGCTCCCTGTCCGATGACTATGGGACCAGAACCAAGGACAAGCACTTTTTTCAGATATTCTTTCTTTGGCATACTATTTCTCCTTTTCCATCTCCAGCATCTTGTCAAAAATCACGCCTGCATCGGAAGGACCCGGAGATGCCTCCGGATGAAACTGCACACTTCGCACCTGCAGCTTTCCCTCACAAATCCCTTCTACAGTGCCATCTTGAAGGCTTCTATGGGTAATGGATACCCCTTCTGGAAGCACGGTCACCACATACCCATGATTCTGACTGGTGATGAAGACCTTCCCGGTTTCCAGGTCTTGCACCGGATGATTGGCTCCACGATGACCATATAGAAGCTTTTCCGTTTTTCCACCAAGAGCAAGGGCCAGCAGCTGGTGTCCAAGGCATATGCCTAGCAGCGGCACTTTCCCCATGAGCTTTTTGACTTCCTGAAGAATCTCCTGGTAGGACTCCGGGTCTCCTGGGCCATTGGACAGGAGAACTTTATCCGGATGCTCCGAAAGTATGACTTCCGCTTTGGTATCTGCAGGAAAAACTGTGACTGTCCAGTCTCTTTTCACAATCTCCTCCAGAATCCCCCTTTTGATGCCAAAATCCATCACAGCCAAATGATGTCTCCCGCTTCCAAGGGTATACCGCTCTTTGGTGGTGACCGCAAGGGCTGGCTTCACATGGTCAAAACTTTGGAGCTTCTTTCGAATCTCCGTTGCAGTCTGTCTCCTTTCAGATAAAAGCCCTTTCATGGTGCCATGTTCCCGAAGAACTCTTGTCAGGGCTCTGGTATCCACAGACTCCATTCCAGGAACCCTGTGATGCGAGAGAAAATCTGGAAGCGGAATCTCACACCGGAAACCCGACGGCTCTTTTATAGCTTCCCGGACAATAAGCGCTTTAAGCTTGGGTCCATCGGACTGAAGATCTTCCAGGGTGATTCCGTAATTTCCCACCAGAGGCTGCGTGAGCACAACCATCTGTCCATGGTAGGAAGGGTCTGAGAGCAGCTCCTCGTATCCAGTCATCCCTGTATGAAAAACCACCTCTCCTATGGTTTCTTTTACTTCACCAAAAGACTGACCTTCAAAAACCATCCCGTTTTCTAAATGTAGAAAAATTTTCATGATTCCTCCTAAAATATGGTTCTGCTTCCGGGTTTCACAACTTCCATCCCACTTCTGCATAGAGGACAATCCTCTTTATCATAGGTACTGAACTGATAGGACACAGCACTGATCACAGGCAGATCCTCCAGCATGCTTTCCCCTCTTCGGTCAATGATGGATGCCACTGCAACCACTTCTGCACCATAGGCCTCCAGAACCTTCCGGGTCTCCAGTGTGGATTTTCCCGTGGTGAGCACATCTTCAGAGATGACCACCTTATCGCCCTGATTCAGTTCGAATCCTCTGCGAAGACTCATGACTCCATCCGTTCTTTCAGTAAATATCGCTTCAATCCCCAGCTGTCTTCCTAGTTCATAAGCAACCAGTATCCCTCCCATGGCTGGTCCCACAATTTTGTCTATCTGCATCTCTTTCAGTTTCTCTGCTACAGGCTTCAGGACCACTTCCGCTTTATCAGGAAACCTCAGCACCTTCGCACATTGCACATACCCTCCGCTGTGTTTTCCGGATGACAGCAGAAAATGTCCACTGAGCACCGCCCCGGTTTCTTCCAGTATTTCTTTGATTTTCTCTTCCATTTTCCATTCCTCCCACATTCCCTTTACACGATGCCTCTGATTTCTCCAATGTTCATCAGGTTTTCTTTTTCACAGTATCTTTCTAAATCTTCCACCATTTCTTTTCCCAAATACGGATTTACAAACTGTACCGTTCCGATCATCACTGCAGCAGCACCAGCCATGAGAAAAGAGAGCGCGTCTTTATAGGATGCAATGCCTCCCATTCCCACCACAGGAATATTTACAGCCTTTACCGCCTGATGCACCATCCTTAATGCAATGGGTCTTACCGCAGGACCTGAAAGGCCTGCATAAGTCTGATCAAACACCACTTTCTTTCTATCCACATCAATGGCCATTCCCTGCAACGTATTGATCAGGGAGATGGCATCGGCTCCAGCTTCTTCACAAGCCTTGGCCATATCCCCGATATGAGTCACATTGGGAGAGAGCTTTACCATGAGTTTATGCTTTGTGGCTTTTCTCACCGCCTTTGTTATTTTTTCTGCGCTCTTAGGATCCACGCCAAAAGCCATTCCACCTTCTTTTACATTGGGACAGGAGATGTTCAGCTCCAGCACATCAATCTCCGCTTCATCGAGAAGTCTCGCACCTTCCACATACTCTTCCAGTGTTTTTCCGCCCAGATTCACCACAAGCAGAGAGTCAATGGCTCTCATTCTCTTGTATTCTTCCTCAAGGAATCTCCCTACAGATGGATTTTCAAGTCCAATACTGTTCAGAATTCCGGAAGGTGTTTCCCAGATCCGGATTCCGGAGTTTCCTTCTTTTGGATAAAGCGTGAGTCCTTTACTCGATATCCCCCCCAGGAGGCTTGGATCATAAAAGGAACGAAACTCCTCACCATATCCGAATGTGCCTGATGCTGCTATGATCGGATTTTTCATGGTAAACCCTAAAAACTCTGTCTCCAGCCTATTCATAAAAAACCTCCTCACCGGGAAATACCGGACCCTCTTTACACACTCTTTTGTTTCCTTCTTTTGTCTTGCAGGTGCAGCCAAGACATGCTCCTACTCCACAGGCCATATGTTTTTCCAAAGATACATAGACAGGTTTTCCAAACTCTTTTCCGTTATGGGAAACTCTTCTCATCATTACCTCTGGTCCACAGGTATAAATCACATCATGCTTTTCATAGTCCACTTCCTCCGAAACATAGCCGCCAAAATTGAAGATGAGGGGAAGATTCAGTTCTTTGAAAACATCCACCACAGCACTTTCCTTCTGGAATCCGAGATATAGTGTAATCTCTTTATCCGGGCTCAGTTCTCTTATGCGTTTTGCTGTATAGAAGAGAGGTGCCGTTCCCATGCCACCCCCAACCAGAGCAATATTCCGGCCTTCTGGGATCAGATCAAATCCTTTCCCGAAAGGACCGTAGAGTTCAAGCTCCATTCCCTGAGAGAGCCTTGAAAACTCTTTGGTTCCTTCTCCTATGACTTTATAAAGAAATGTGATGCTGTCATCTTGAACATCAAAGATGCTGAGAGGTCTCGACAGCAGTGGAAAGCTCCCTGCGCTCCTTAGCATGAAAAACTGACCAGGCTCTGCTTTTCCCTCATACTGTGCACGAAGAAGATACATCTCTTCTCCAAGAGATCTGTTTTCAAGAATCACTGCCATCCTACAAGGTCCTCCTTCATGATAAGTGCTGCTTCACGAGCGAAGGAGGCAAAATCCATTCCTTCTGTTTTTCCAACATGAGCAGCTATGAGTCCTCTGGAAGAGTTCACAACACCATTGATTCTTTTTTGGAACACAGGTCTTATATCCTCTCCTCTTCCTCCCTGAGCGCCATACCCTGGAATCAGGAAGAACATATTCGGATAAAGCTCTGAAAGTTTTTCAAACTCCTTCGGATAGGTCAGCCCTGCCACAGCGCCCACAGCGCTGAAACCTGAAGCTCCCAAGTAGGGTCTGCCCCATTTCTCCAGAAGATCGCCCATATGAAGATACAGCTCTTTCCCTCCTGAAATGAGTTCCTGAAGATCCCCTGCACTCTCATTGGAGGTATGGAGAAGTACAAAAACCCCTTTCTCCTTCTCCGTCATATATGGATAGAACGGAGATACCGCATCTTCCCCCATATAGGCATTCACTGTGACGATGTCCGCTTCAAACTCCCCTGTCAGATGAGCTTTGGCATACTCTGACTGTGTTGCGAGAATGTCTCCTCTTTTAATGTCTCCGATGGATAAAATGTTCTTCTTTTTCAGATATGCCAATGTCTCTTTATAAGCCTCCAGCCCCTGAAGTCCCATTGCTTCATAGTAAGCGATCTGAAGTTTGAAACAGGCAGCCAGATCCTCCGTATGGTCGATGATCTGCTTATTGAAGTGAAAAATTTTCTCAGATATGGACCAGTCCTTCTCTTTCAGCTCTCTTGGCAGATAACTCAAAGAGGTGTCCAGTCCAACGCAGATGGGGCTTTTTTCCAGGGCCTCTTTTTGAAGTCTATCGATGATCATAATAAATTTCTCCTCTCTTCATGGTCAATTTCACCTGACCTAATACTCTTCTTCCAGCAAAAGGTGTGTTTTTACCCCGGGAGATCATTTCATCCGGATTGATCTCTATGATTTTATGAAGGTCCACCAGAACGAAATTGGCCTCGTTTCCTTTTTCAAAGGATCCCATGGGAAGCCCCAGTTTTTTTGCTGGATTCTCACTTAAGAGTTCCACCAGCTTGGATACTGAAAGATCATTTTCCTGGAAGACAGTATGATACATAGAAAACGCATATTCAATGTTGGATATGCCCGGCATACCTTCCAGTTTGTCCTTTGCAGTATGCGGTGCGTGATCTGTGGCTAAATGATCTATAGTTTCTTCTTTGATCCCTTCAATGAGCGCTGCTACGTCCTCTTCTCTGGCGAACGGCGGATGAACTTTATAGGGAATGCTGTGCGCAAAAAGGTGGTGGGGTGTAACTTCGCAGGTGACTTTAATTCCCTGTTTTTTTGCCTGACGGATCAGATCCACAGTCTCTTTTTCTGACACATGGCAGATGTGGAGATTTCCACCAATCCTGCGGTTCAGCTCCAAGTATTTTCTTGTATACTCTGCCTCTGGCTCACAGTGGCAGGACACCGTGAAATCCAGTTCTTTGGAGTACTCCAGAGCTTTTTCCATGGCTTCCATTGAGTCTAGGTTCTTCCCGTCATTTGAGAACATCGTAGTTACGGATCTCAAAGACTGAAAATCAACCAATGCTTTCTCTGTATTTTGAAACTCCATTGTCACTGCAGCAACCTGAGTCAGATCACACAGATCCAGCTGCTTTGATTTCTCAAGATTCCTCGTGACTTTTTCTTTTGAATCGGTGACTGGTTTCGTATTGGCCATGGCCGTAAGGTGTACGAACCCGCCTTTCAGCGCTGCACGCATACCTGACTCCATATCTTCCTTCTCTGGAAATCCAGGTTCTCTCAGATGTGCATGAAGATCCACGAATGCAGGCAGAAGCGCAAATCCTTTCCCGTCTATTACGTGTTCTCCTGATGGAACTTGTTCCAGCAGCACATCTTTAATAAGTCCATCCTCAATCACTAGACTGCCTTTTACTTCTTTATGAGCATCAATCATGGTCACATTGGTTATTATCATCTCTATCTCCTTATAAGCTGGTATACGTATCGCAGTAGCTGCATCGGTACATTTTCTTCTCCACACTGCTGAGAAAGAAATCCGGATAAGGAATCTCCTCCTGATGCGTAATGCATCTCGGATTCTTGCATTTCATAATTCCAGTGACTTTCTCTGGAAGCATCAGCTTGATTTTTTTCACCCGCATCCCGTCTTCAATATAATTCACTGTGATATTGGGATCCAAAAGCCCTAGAACGGTCAGATCAATACATAAATCTGTCTCTATTTTGATCAGGTCCTTCTTTCCCATCTTGTCACTAGGCACATTCTGAAGCAGCACTACGACCTGTTCGATGTCCATGAGCCCCAGCTCCCGATAGATCCGGAATCCAGATCCACTCCTGATATGGTCAAGTACAATACCTTTTTTGATGTCAGATACATTGATCATAAAATCTCCTCCTTCTCCAGTAAGGTCATTATTAAAGCCATTCTCACATACATGCCAAGTTTGGCCTGCTGAAAGTACACTGCTCTCGGATCTGAATCCACGTCCTTTGCAATCTCCATGACTCTTGGAAGAGGATGCATGACAATGAGCTCTTTTTTTGCTTTCTGAAGTTTGTCTTTGGACAGCACATAGAAGTCTTTCAGACGTTCATATTCTTCCGCACTGAAGAACCGCTCTTTCTGAACTCTTGACATATAAAGCACATCCGCCTCAGCTAAAGCGTCCTCCAGACTTTCCATTTCCACGTAGGTATCCATGGATAAAGAGTCTTTGATGTATTCTGGCATTCTCAGCTCCTTAGGGGAAACAAATAGAAATTTGATTTCCGGGTATCTGCTTAAAGCTTTCACTAAAGAATGTATGGTCCTGCCAAAGAGCAGATCGCCACACACAGCCACAACCATGTGATCCAGCCTCTTTTTGTAACTTCTGATGGTCATAAGGTCAGTCAGTGTCTGGGTGGGATGCTGGTGTCCACCATCCCCAGCGTTAATCAGCGGCATGTCTGAAAGATACTGAGAAGCAAGTTTTGCCGCACCTTCTTTTGGATGTCTCATCACTGCCACATCCGCGTAACACTCCACAGTTTTCAAAGTATCGCCCAGACTCTCCCCCTTCGCCACCGAAGACCCGCTCGGGTCATCAAATCCTATGACTTCTCCCCCAAGTCTTAACATGGCAGCTTCAAAACTGAATCGGGTTCTGGTGGAAGGCTCGTAAAAAAGACTGGCTAAAAGATTTCCTTTGCACACATCCAAATACTTTTCCGGATGCTGCTGAATCTTCTCTGCCAGCCCAAAGAGCCTTTCAAGCTCTTCCATATTAAAATCCTGTGAGTCCAATAGATGCCTTACCTTGTTCATTTTGTCCACTTCCTTTTATAGAAAATTCCATGAAAAAAGCCTTCCCGACAATTGGGAAGGCATCTACATACGAATACACTCAGCAAGAACGTTCACTCCTGCTAAAAATGAGAGGTGACATGCTGCCGTATTTTGTCATATAAACAAAATACAACGGTCTCCTTCAATAATTCATACCTTCCTGATCTCTCGTATCAGTTTAAAAGTAGTTTTTTCATTTCCCCCATTCTACTGGAGATGGGTCCATCTTGTCAAGGATTCTCCTGTAGAAAAAATAGATGTGCGGAAAAAGAACAGTAAAAAAGGAGACGTTTATTTTCATAAACGTCCCCCAACAGCTCTCTTATTCAGCTTCACCAAGGTATTTCTCACAAGAAATGGCTGCCACTGCACCATCTGCTGCTGCTGTAACTACCTGCCTTATGGTGGTTTCTCTGATGTCTCCTGCTGCAAACACACCTGGCACATCAGTTCTCATATAAACATCCGTGATGATTTCACCAAACTCATTCATCTTGATTTTTCCTTGGAAAAGATCTGATATGGGCTTATACCCTACAAAAACAAATACACCTTCCACTTGAAGATCTGATTGTTCTCCTGTCAGCACATTCTTTATCTTAAGGCCAGTGAGAAGCCCTTTTTCTTCTGCCGCTTCTTCCACAACAGAATCCAAAATGAACTCAATTTTCTCATTTGCCTTGGCTTTATCCACTAAATACTGTGCAGCTCTAAACCCTTGTCTTCGGTGTATAATGGTCACCTTTGATGCAAATTTTGTCAGATAGAGTGCTTCCTGAAGTGCAGAATCTCCACCACCAATGACTGCAATTGGGAAATCCGTGTAGAAATCCGCATCACAGGTAGCGCAGTAAGATACCCCTCTGCCTCTCAGCTCTTTCTCTCCTTTGAATCCAACCATCTTAGGTTCTGCTCCTGTCGCAATGATGACCGTTTTGGCCTGATACTCCCCTTTAGCGGTCTTGATCACCTTGATTTTATCATCTAGCTGCACCTCAATAATATCTTCTTTGATAAAATTCGTTCCGAAAGCTGCTGCCTGCTTTCTCATCTTTTCAGAAAGTTCCGGACCTGTGATTCCAATATCTGTTCCAGGATAATTGTCCACTTCAAATGTGGTTGCTACCTGTCCACCATATGTTGCCTTCTCAATGAGTAAAGTGTCCAGTTTCCCTCTGCCTGCATACAAAGCCGCAGAAAGACCTGCAGGGCCTCCCCCCAAAATGATGGTATCGTAAATATGTGTCATAATGATCCTCCCCATGAATTCTCTCGTTCTATCATAATATAGATGTGGTTTTCGTGCCATACCCTATTTTTATATTATACCCTAACAGGGTGTTTTGTAAATAGATTGTACCCAATTAAATTTAATGTACTTTTACAAAAAACAAGAGAGTGCCCCAGGGACACTCTCAATAGCTCTATGCACGTAGGCAGAAAACGCCTACCAGTTTTGGTCCAGCATGAACACCTAGAACACAGCCAACCTGTACCTCGTAATACCCAATGCCTTTTTCTTCCAGATGTTTAATGACAGCTCTGTTGGTTTCACTATCCAAGGAGTTGATGACCACAACTTTGGAACCTTCTCTTACCGGTGTGCTATCGATGAAGGATTTCAGTGCACTTAACGCTTTTTTGTTCCCTCTTACCTTATCCATCATTTCAAGTTTTCCATCTTTCAATGATATCAGAGGCTTGATTCCAAGAAATCCGCCAATGGCTCCTACAGACTTAGGGATTCTTCCACCTTTGGCCAAGAACTCCAACGTATCAAAGGTAGCAAGAAGCTTCACTTCTTTTGCAGTTTTTCCTATCACATCCACAACTTCTTGGTAGCTTTTTCCCTTTAAGATCATTTCCCCAGCTTCAACCAAGGATAAGAAAATCACACCTGATACGCCTTCCGTATCAATGATGGTCACATCTTCCGTCTCCAGCATATCCTTTGCAATCACAGCCGACTGAAGTGTCCCTGACAGATGAGAAGAAATATGTACTGAAATGATCTTATACCCTTCGTCCAGATACTTTTTATACACATCATGAAATTCTTGTGGATTCACCTGGCTCGTTGTAGGAAAAGGTCCTCCATTGAGTACCCCTTGATACATTTCTTCCAAAGAAATAGACTCACCATCTTTAAAACTCTGGTTCCCGATATGCACAGTCAGAGGCAATACATGAACATCATACTTTTCAATAAGTTCTGGGGTTAGATCACTTGTACTATCCGTGATCAGTTTAATTTTCTCCATTTGTTCCACTCCAATTTCATTTCTTTTTATTTCTCTTTCAAAATAATTTCTGTACTGAAAGTATACATTTTATACTTTGAAGCTCAAAATAAAATGAAAAAAACTAAGAAAATTTTAAGAACTGATGGTTTTCCTTGCACCGGACATGGACATAGCTTTGTGAAGAAGCAGCGCTGCCCCTGTGTTGAGAACTGATGTTGGAAGGACAATGCCTACATACAGTGCGCTGAATGAAATGGGTGCTCCGCTGACATAAAGCCCCACTGACAAGAAGATCAGCCCACTGATCAGGGTTCCGAACAAGGTCCCTAGGAGTATTTCATTCTTTGGTTTCATCAAGTGTGAAAAGTTCTTATGTGCGGAAAAAAGCAGCGTTCCTGTTATCACTTTGTCCACAAGATTTGCGATCTGCCCTCCTGGGAATGTTGTGGTTATGGCTGTTATGATCCCACAAACTAAAGATACTGCCAGAGCTTCCTTATAGGTGTCCATCAGAAGCAGTGAGAGAAACATCATCACAAGCAGAAAGTCCATCTTCATTCCACCAAGAAATGGTACTCCTGGTACCAGCTGGTGAAGAATATAGCCAAGAGCAATCAGCAGTGCAGCATACGTCATTTTTTTTACATTCATTAACAATCATTCCTTTCAGATTCATCTTGAAGTATTCTCTTTCATGAATAAATATCAATGTCCTTCACCACATGCCAATCCCTCCTTTCAATATAAAAATGGCAACAAAAAAGACTCCACCCACACAGGGCGAAGTCACTCGCGTTGCCACCTGATTTTGCATATTGAAAATACGCATCTCATTTTCGGATACTATCATATCCTATCCCTTGTAACGGCGGGCACCCGTCAGATACTACTGCTATAGATTCTATAGGTTCGCTCTGCCTCTAGAAAGTCCATTCGGTCACGAAATTCTATGGAAGTTCCACCTATCTCCCACTCTCTTTAAGAATCCTCACTGACGTACTTCTCTTTCTCACGGAGTTTCATTTTTTATGATTATATACCTCGCAGTAAAAATATGCAAGTAAAACCTCCTGAACATTCGTCCAGGAGGCTGAAAACACAACTGAGGTTTTTGATGCTTATCTCTGAGATTTATCGTAAGGGATACCCTCTGCTTTAGGCGCTCTGGACTTCTTGGATGTGAAGGCTAGAACTACCATTGTTGCAACGTATGGAAGCATCTTATAGTAGGTCTGATTGATACCAAGGTTGTTCAGGAGTGGAATCAGTGAAACAGAGTACGCAAGAGTTCTTAAGAATGCAAAGAACAGTGCTGCTCCAAAGATCCGAAGTGGTTTCCACTGACCAAAAATCATAACAGCCAAAGCAAGGAATCCGAATCCTGCTACGCCTGTATGTCCATTGATATTCCCATCCAATACACCGATGGAGTAGAAGAATCCGCCGATACCGCCAAGGATACCAGAGATGCTCACTCCAGCATACCTCATGAAATACACATTGATTCCTACAGAGTCTGCAGCTTGTGGATGTTCTCCACAGGCTCTCAGTCTTAGACCAAATCTGGTTTTGTAGAATATTATGGTTGAGATGAGCAGGAAGACCAGGCCGATATAGACCGTAATATAAGTATTCTGGAAGAACAGTGGCCCGATTACTGGGATATCACCCAGTACTGGTACACTTCTTACAAAAAATCTCACGTTTGTCGTAACCCCATCTGAGTTGAAGAACATCTTAGAGAATAAGAGTACCATCGCTGGAATCAGCATATTCAATGACGTACCGGTAATGGTCTGATTGGCCTTCATGGTTACAGCCGCAAAGGAGAGCAGCAGCGAGTAAATAAAGCCCGCAACCCCCGCAACCAGCATCCCAGTGAGGAGTATGGTCTGAGGTCCCATGCCTGTACCTTGAACGCTATAAACATAAAGAGCACCGAAGTAAGCACCAAAGAGCATGATACCTTCAAGACCGATATTAATCACACCACTTCTCTCACTGAACATTCCGCCCAGCGCTACAAGAAGAAGGGGAATTGCTACTGGAAGCATATTTTGTATGAGATAATATAAAGTTTCCATTATTTTGCCTCCTTTGTATTGCTGGACGCATCTTTATCCCCAATACTCTTTGCTTCAGAGACTTTGTGTCTTCTTTCTCTTAGGTTCTTCAAGAACTTTGCAAAGCCTGAGTTCATAATCATGGCAAATGCAGAGAAATAAATAATGACAGCAATAACCACATCGATGATTTCAGGTTTGTAGCCATGAAGGCTCGCCAGTGTACCACCTCTCTGGATATGAGAAATAAACACAGAAGAGAATATGATACCAATAGGATGGGCACTTCCAAGAAGCGCTACCGCGATACCATTAAATCCATTAGCAGCGATGATATTGATAGGTTCATACGTCATACTGCTGCCGGCAATTGCTGATGGAGCTAGAATCGCAAAAGCGCCACCAAGTCCAGCCAGACCACCAGCAATGACCATGGTCAGTATGATATTTCTCTTTCCCTTCATACCTGCGTAATCAGCTGCGGTTTTATTGAATCCTGTAGCCTTCAGTTCATATCCGAAGGTAGTCTTCTGAAGTACGATATAAAGAATTACACCGATGATCACCGCAAAAATAATACCAAAATTCACATTGGACCCTTGCACACCTAGTGTTGGAATCTGTACATGCTTTGGCAGATAATTGGTTCTTGTTGTGGAAGATACATACATAGTTCCATTCCCTTGAATCAGCATATCCACCAGGTACATACCAATATAGTTGAACATAATGGAGGTAATAACTTCATTCACATTCAGAAGTGCTTTGAAGATTCCAGGAATGAATCCCCAAAGCATACCACCTACGAGACCTGCAAGGATCGCCACTACCCAGTGAATTCCCTGTGGTAGATCCCACATGAATCCAACATATAGAGCAAAGAACATCCCCATGGTATACTGGCCTGATGCACCAATATTGAAAAGTCCCATCTTAAAGGCAAAGCCAACTGCAAGCCCGGTCATCAGGATTGGAGTCGCAAAATAGAACACATCTCCAATTCTCTGGAATCCACCGCTCACAACGCTTTCAAACCCTTTGAACGCATTGTTGGCATCTGCCACAAGCATAACGATGAACCCGAATACAAGTCCCAGAACAATGGCCAGAAGTGCCGCTGTAAAAGAGGAGAATCCTTTACTGTGCGTTATATCTTTCAGTTTTTCGCCAAAACTTTTAGCATTCTTTTTATCCTGCATAACTAGTCTCCTTTACAGCATCCCGTTTCGCACCAGACATATAGAGTCCCAGTTCTTCCACGGTGGTATTCTTAGGATCCAGTTCACCGACAATCTCGCCTTCATACATCACGAGTATACGATCGCTGACATCCATAACTTCATCCAGTTCCAAGGAAACCAGAAGTACGCCTTTTCCTTTGTCTCTTGTTTCCACAAGCTGCTTGTGTATATATTCTATCGCACCAACATCAAGTCCTCTTGTTGGCTGCACTGCCACTAGAAGTTCATGCTTCTTATCGATTTCTCTCGCAATGATGGCCTTCTGCTGATTTCCGCCAGACATACTTCTAACTGGAGTTACTGGTCCCTGTCCACTACGGACGTCAAATCGGCTGATTAAGGTTTCAGCATACTTTCTCATGGCATCAAACTTAAGGAATCCATTTTTCTGGAACTCTGGCTGCCAGTATCTTTGAAGGATCAGATTCTCCTCCAGACTGTAATCCAAAACCAGTCCGTGTTTATGTCTGTCTTCAGGAATATGACTGATTCCTGCAGCAGAACGATCTCTGATGGATGATTTTGTAAGATCCTTCCCAAGAAGTGAAATGGTTCCACCAGACATTTTTTCTAGTCCGGTGAGGGCAGACACAAACTCAGTCTGACCATTTCCGTCAATTCCTGCTAAACATACAATTTCACCCGCTCTTACATCGAAAGAAACATTCTTCACTGCATTATTCTTATGGGTCTTGCTGGGTACAGTGACATTACGTACAGACAGCACAACATCTTTAGGTTCTGCTTGTGTCTTTTCAACACTGAAGCTGATGTCGCGTCCCACCATCATCTTGGAAAGCTCTTCCTTTGTGGTATCCTTTACATCGACGGTACCAATATACTTGCCTTTACGCAGAACAGTACAACGATCTGCTACTGCCTTGATTTCATTCAGTTTATGTGTGATAAACAGAATGGATTTTCCTTCCTCAGCAAAGCCTCTCATAATCTGCAGAAGTTCTTCTATTTCCTGTGGTGTAAGAACAGCCGTTGGCTCGTCAAAGATGAGGATCTCATTTTCTCTGTAGAGCATTTTAAGAATTTCCACTCTCTGCTGCATACCTACAGATATTTTTTCAATCACTGCATCTGGATTTACTTTAAGACCATATTTTTCGCTTAAATCGACAACTTTTTTGCGCGCCTCAGCCTTTTGAAGGAAACCCATTTTATTGGGCTCAACACCCAGAATGATATTCTCAAGCACAGTAAAAATCTCTACAAGCTTGAAGTGCTGATGTACCATGCCAATCCCCAGTGCATTGGCATCATTTGGGTTATTGATCTTGACGACCTTCCCATCTTTCAGAATTTCGCCTTTTTCTGCCTGATACAATCCAAAAAGGACGCTCATCAGCGTAGATTTTCCTGCACCATTCTCACCAAGCAGTGCATGAACCTCACCTCTTTTCAAGTTGAGGGTTATATTGTCGTTCGCGATAATACCGGGGAATTCTTTTGTTATATTTTTCATTTCAATAATATAATTTTCCACTTTAACCTCTCATTATCACTTTATTTTTTAGTTGGAAAATGGGGGAAAACTCACGCCTTCCCCCATTGATAACTCATACTTGCATAAGGCAAAGGCCACTATGACATGAATGCTTTACCTTACTATCTTACAGAAACCTTAACCTTAGCCAGTCCAAGACCTGCAACAAGCTCTTCAGCAGTCGCGTATCCTGTTTCAGCTGCAACTTCAATGTTTCTAACTGGCACTACAGATCCATCAGCAAGTGTTGCAAATACCTTATCGTATGCAGCCTTGTCAAAGGACTCGAATCTGTCGAATGCATCAGCCTTGTCATCTCCGATAACGATGGTTGGAAGACCAACACCGTCATTGGCAGCGTTGAAGTATGTGGTTGTTCCACCAAAGGTATCCCAGCTGTTTGACTTGTAGATTGCATCAAGAACAGCAACTACAGATGCAGCAAGTCCCTTGGTAGCAGAGGTGATAACAGTTTCACTGTCATATCTCTGGTCAACGTCAACACCGATTACCTTAGCATCGGATTCAGATGCTGCAGACATTACGGACTTACCAACTGCTCCACCAGCAGCGAAAATAACTTCGATGCCTTCCTGGTACATGGTCTTAGCTGTAGCCTTGTTGGTATCATTTTCTTCAAAGTTTCCTGTATAGTGATAGATCGCTTCGATTGCACCATCAGCGAGTCCAAGCTCAGCTGCTGCTGCTTCAGCTCCCTGAAGGTATCCATAACCAAAAGCCTGTACAGCTGGTACAGCCATACCACCCATGTATCCAAGCTTTGTCATGCCATCCATTACAGCTGCATATCCAGCAAGGAAACCGGACTGTTCTTCAGAGTACATTACAGATGCAACGTTCTTTTCAGTTTTGAAAGTAGCGTAGTCAGCTGTATGAGGTGCTCCATCAAGAAGGATGAACTTCACTTCTGGGTACTTTGTCTGTGCTTCATAGATTGGCACTTCAAAAAGGAATCCAGGAGTAACGATTACTTTTGCTCCACCAGTTACAGCAAGATCGATGGCTGCAAGGTATCCAGCATCAGAAGCTTCTTCTGGCTTGTAGTACTTATGAGTGATCTTGTTGGCTTCTGCAAACTCAACTACACCTTCCCATGAACCCTGGTTGAATGACTTGTCGTCAATATTTCCCTTGTCGGTGATCAGAGCAATTTCGAAACCTGAGCCTTCGCCTTCGCCTTCAGACTTGGTTCCGCAACCAACCATAATCATACCAACCATCAAGATTGACATAACAATTGCAAGCATTTTTTTCATTAAAAAACCCTCCAAATAATTCGTTCGACTTTATTGTCGTTGGTCTTATTATATCTTTTTTACAAAAAAACCACAACTATTATCGTCTCTGAAATGCTGTAATGTACGTGTTTTTTTTGAAAACTGCACTTTAAATATGAATAAACTGTAAATAAACCTGTATCGTTTACAAAAAAATAAAAGGACTGATGTAGAAATCCATTGAAAACCAGTCCTTTTCAGCTTCATATGTATTTTTTATATATTTATATCATCTTTGGATATCCCATCTGTCTCAACGCTTCATAAGCAACAATAGCTACAGTATTCGACAGATTCAGACTTCTTGTCGTAGTCTCTACCATAGGCACTCTGAACAGCTGCCCCTGATTCTCAGACATGATATATTCTGGCAGCCCACTGGACTCTCTTCCGAAAACAATGAAGTCATTGTCCTGGAACTTCACTTCTGTGTGAAACTTCTTCCCTTTTGTGCTGGAAAAATAAAAAGTAGCATCTGGATACTTTTCTCTCAGTTCCTCATAGCTGCTGTAAAGTGTCACATCAAGCTCCTTCCAGTAGTCCAGCCCTGCTTTTGCAACTGTCTTATCATCGATATGAAATCCCATTGGTCCAATGAGATGAAGCTTCGCTCCCGTAAGTACACAAGTTCTACCAATATTCCCTGTGTTTTGTGGTATCTCAGGCCTGAATAAAACGATATTGATCACTTAACTACCCCTCGTTCAGTATGAATTTCTCAATTAATGTGGCAACACCATCATTCATATTACTTTCCGTGATATGTTTTACATGGGGAAAAAGACTCTCCATGGCATTTCCCATAGCCACAGGCATTCCAACTACTTTCAGCATCGGCAGATCATTCTCTGAATCTCCCACTGCAATAATCTCTTCTGCATGAATGCCCAGTTCCTTGGCTAAAGCCAGCACCCCAAGTCCTTTATCCGCCTTATAGGAGGTGAACTCCACATTATCCGCACCAGAGCTTACTACTTTCACTCTCTTGTTTTTCATCATTTCTTCTTTGATGGAAGCAATCTTCTCCATGGCAGGGAACACAATTCCTTTCTGAATGGTATTTCCCGTTTCGGACAAAATATCTTTTATTGTAAACTCCTCCGTTATGTAGCGAATATGAATTCTCCGATTCTCAGGAAGGGTTTTGCTCAGCCTCTCATAGCGGCCGACATAGTCTCTGTACTCCGCCACATACATGGTTCCATGGTTGTACCAGTTGATTTTGGTGTCAAATTTCTTTAATGTTTCATCTATACTCAGTATATCTTCAAGAGCCAAGTTCTCTTCATAATAGATTACGTCTCTGTCACGATCACTTACGTAAGCTCCATTAGAAGATACAATCGGGTCTGTAAGACCCAGCTCATCGGAATACTGCAATGCGCTCTGATGCATTCTGCCAGTACTGAGCGCTACCACAACACCCTTTTCCTTGGCTTTTCTCACCGCATCTTTTACCCGTTCTGAAACAGTCAGATCGTCGCGGATCAGTGTTCCATCAATATCAATACAAATCATTTTATACATTCAATATCCTCCTGGCCTCGTTTCTACTATCATATCATATTACAGAAAATGCTTTTTCATGAAAGCGAAGATTGGCCCCCGATAATCTTTCACGATACCGTATACATCTTCATAAAACTCCACTCTTTGAGTAAACTCACCCGGTTCTCCGCTGAACTCTTCTTTGTATACTTCTGTAACCAGTGTCTCCATCTGAGTTCGGATCTCCTCATTTTTGATTCTTGCTGCCATTTCTAAATAAGTCTCTCCAGATTCTTTTCTGTAATAGATGAATGAGAATAGTTTCAGCATTTCTCTGAAATATGGTTTTAGAGATCCGCTGCTCATCATTCTCTGAAGCCTTGCCTTTTTATAAGCTGCTCTTGATACCACAGCCAATAACAGGAGTCCAAGAATGAGGAGTATCACATTTCTTCTGGTCTGTTCTATCTTCTGTTCTTCCGGACTTTGTCCCGGAACATCCGTACCTCCTTCTTGTGCCGGCACTTCTGTTTCTGGAGTCTCTGATGGTGTCTCTACACCTTCTTCACCTTCTTGGTTCTCTTCGTCTTCTGGCTCTTCTCCATAAATCAGTTCCCGTGGAGTACCTGTTGCATCGAAAATCTGCCAGATATCATTCTCTTCATCAATGAGCACCTCTGTCCAGGCATGGGCATCACTGTTTCGTATAATATACTCTCCATCAATAGCCTCTTCCGACATTTTGAACCCTTCCACGTATCTGGTGGGTACACCTGCTATTCGAAGCATCACAGTCAATGCAGTGCCAAAATAAACACAGTATCCTTCTTCCACCTCAAATAGAAAGTAATCCACAAAGTCTGTATTTTCTGGGAGATTTCCCGGTGTTAGGGTATAGCTGTAATTTTTCCTGAGATAATTTGTCAGCACTTCCGCTTTTTCATAGTTACGCATAGAATCATCCACAAGACTGTTTACAAGATCCACTGTTCTTGGGGTCAGTGTCTGGTAAATCTGAAGATAAGGGCCATACTCCATATAGAAATCTGATGCTCGGACATTTTTGGGCAACCTTCTGATATGGTCCTCAATAAGATTTTCTCTGAAGTAGGTAATATCATAATTATTTATGACTGTTTTATTGCTCGTGTAGGTGCTTCTTTCATCATTATAGAAGAGCAGCGCCAAGTTATTGGAGAATGACACTTCCTTTGTGTAAATACTGCTGAAGAGGTTTGATGTCATTTCCGCAATAGGTCTGATCTCAATTCTTCTGAGATCTTCATTGACCGTCAAACGCTCATAATATGCTGCCTTTTCTGAGGAAAGGCTTCCATTGGGCTCATATTCAATCACATCTCTAGCCCAGCGGTCTCCTAAGTACTCCGTCCTCACAGTTCCTCGTAAATAGATGGGTTCCTCTCCAAAGGCTCTCATCACCTCTTCTTCATTGATTGAGATGTTTCCTCCAAGAAGTGTTTCTGAGTCATTATACCCTGTCATCGCTATGCCAAAGGGATCTCTGATGCTTGCACCAGTAATGCTTCCCTGGGGTACCACCTGACCGTTGAAATAATTGAACAATCTGTCAGAATAAACACCCTTCGCCTCAATATCAATAAATGCTGATCCTATTGTAATAATAAGGGTGAGTACCACTGCTTCGACGAGCCTTCTATTCCGGTTCACCTTAAGCACTTTAGCTTCCTGATCCACAAGTGTTGTTCTGTAGAAAAGAAGACTGAATGCCCACACCGGAACAAAAAATCTAGCATATTCGTATGTATTTCCATAATAATCTACGATCCACAGAAATAGGAGCAGCCCCATATCCAGAATCACCATATTATAGGGAAAAATGTACAGAGTAATGCTCAGTATCACCGCACCAGTGAGCATCATGACTTTCAGCACATTAAGAAAGTCTGTGAACTGAATACTCAAGCCATCCATAATGGTAGCGTTGATGACAGCGATATCTGAAGGAATCTGAAACAGATCTATTGTTTTCACAGCCTGATAAAGAAAGTATGCTGAAACTGCACCGAGTAAAAAGAAACCGATCCGGTAATAATTGTTCTCACCTTTCAGCGTCCCTAAAAAACCCAGAACCATTAGAACAGGCAGTAAAGCAAACACCATAATCTCAGTGTGCTTGAATCCTTCAATAAAATATGCACTTTCCATGACCATACCCATAATGATCATATTGAAAAAAATGATCATCAATGGAATGACTTTATTTTTTAATCGGCTCATACTTATTCCCCTATATATTTCAGTGTGATTCCTTCATAGTCCGCATCTTTTTTCAGGTCATCCTCTACCGCAAACCAGGTAATGGCATTGTATTTGTCTTTAAGTTTCAGTACCACCTTAGTCAGAAGAGGATTTCTGTTGCCTGTGAAAAGAATGATGGAAGAGGCACTTTGAAATAAATCTGTTTTTTCGTTCATAAAGTCCTGCATTGGTTTTTTCCCGTTGGAATCATGATCTACCATATACTCCACCAGGGCTTCATGCTGGCTCATTCTTCTCAAATCAAATTCTTTCCTTTCCAATCCATTGATCACGACTTTATGCTCCTTCCCTTCCTTTAGAAGAAGGGCTGACACCGCAAGAGCATCCGCTACCAGAGCTTCTTCTTTTGCCCCATCCTGATCCATCCTGTAGATCTCTTCGCACATATCAATGACAAGCAGATAATCAATTCCTTTGTTCTGCTCTCCTCTACGGACATACAGTTCTCCGTATTTTGCAGAAACCTTCCAGTTGATCCGTTTCAGACTGTCTCCAACATTATATCTTCTCATTTCTCGTATCATATGAGGATCTTCCAGATTTGATCTGGACTGTTTGATTCCTTCACTGCCCACACCAAGTTCAAAAAGAGTTTCCGGAAGCACTCTGGATTTAGGATACACCCTCACACTTTCATTTTTCAGATTTTTTCTGATTGTAAATATGTTGAAAAAATCCCGAATTTCCAGTCTCAGATTTTGAAATTCATAAGTTCCTCTTTTCGGGAAATAGAAATGAAACATAATCTGTGCTCTATTCTTTGCACTCACGCTACGAGTCTCTATCTCCGTATATTGGTTGATGGCTGTGACGTAGGGTAGAAAAAACCTTGAATCATTGAAAATCTGAAGATTCAGCTTTCCTGTCTCAAACACTTCATATCGATCCTTCATATAGGTCAGTTTACCGGATACTTTTCCTGAGAACACTGTAATATAGACTACAGCTAAAATGAACATACTGATCATGATGTAATACAGAGAGGTGAATACAATCCCACCTATGGCAAAATAAAGCACAATAGAAATCAGAAGACCAATGATAAACCTAAAATCCATCTTCATGGCTATGCATCCATTCTTGGCGGCTCCACAGATGCGACAATGAGTTGCACAGCCTCATAAGAACTGCTTCCCTGCCCTCTTGCATAAGATGAAAGAATCAGCCTGTGCGCCAGGACCATTCCCGCATTCTCTTTCACATCCTCTGGAATCACATAATTTCTTCCTTGCATCAAGGCTGATGCCTGACTGATCCTCATGAGCGCAATGGAAGCTCGGGGACTTGCACCAAGTGCAAAAAACTTACTCTCTCTGGTTTCTTTGACAATATCCACGATGTATTTATAGATGCCTTCTGCAACTTTCACTTCTCTGGTTTTTCTCTGAAGCATCATCACCTCTTCTATCGAAGCCACAGGCCCAATATTCTCAATGGGAATCTCCTCCCTTGTATTGCGAAGGATATGCATTTCGTCCTGGATCGATGGATAGCCCATTTTGATACGGATCATAAATCTGTCCAGCTGCGCTTCTGGTAAATTGAAGGTTCCTTCGTATTCTATCGGATTCTGTGTGGCCATAACAAAAAACGGCCTTTCTAGAAGATAGCTCTTATTCCCTTCAGAAACCTGAGTTTCTTCCATGACTTCCAAAAGCGCCGCCTGAGTTTTAGGAGAGGTCCTGTTGATTTCATCTGCCAGGACAATATTTGCAAAGACAGGTCCCTTACGGAATTCAAAACTCATTTCCTTCTGATTGTAGATGGATACCCCCAATATATCAGAAGGCAGAAGGTCCGGAGTGAACTGGATCCTAGAATAGCTGAGATTCAAACTCTTGGCCAGAGCTTTCACAAGGGTGGTCTTTCCGATACCCGGAATATCTTCAATAAGAATATGCCCACCTGCCAAAATCCCCTTCAGGATATTTTTTACGACATTATTTTTCCCAATGATTACTTTTTCCACATTCTGTTCAATCTTTTTCACATGTTCCATTTAGCTCTGCTCCTTTGTTCCTGAAAAATTCAAGAAAGTTCTCTCAATTTTTAGCTGTCTTAATCATTTTAACATAGGAGCTGTGTGTAAATTATAAATTTATGGTTACAATCACAGCAAAAAAAGACTTTCCCCTTAAAACCGGGAAAGTCTTTTCATTCATTTATTTACTTATTAACCATTGGCTCCTGTTTCAGTTGACTCATCGTCTTTTGGTATCTCTATAGGTGGTACTTCTTTTGTTCCTACACGAGTGATTCCATCTACTTTTTTGTAGCTGTCTTGAGATATCAGCTCAGTTTTCACTACTTTACCGTCTTTGATGGTCTGTCTGTAGGTTTTTGAAGTATAGCCTGTGACTGGCTTCTTTTCCACCACTTCTTCTCCTTTAGGAATGTTCGGATCATCTACCTTCGTCACAGTAGGTTTTAATACAGATGTAGTCTCGCTGAACACCTTATAGCTGTATCCACCCATATCCGCCTGATGGCCATAAACAGAAACACTAAGGTTGCTGCCATCCCCATAAGCTTGAATATATACAGGATTAGCATAGTTATTTGTAAACTTAAGATCCAGATAAGGGCCATAAACTACAGCATCCATACCAGGCTTCAGATATGCCACTGCCATGGAGTGATTTCTTCTCTGAGTAATGCCCATATTGCTGTGAAGAGCTGCCTGGTAAAGCGTACTTGATACCTGACAAAGGCCTCCACCGACACCATCTTCAATCTTGTCTCCAATAATAACACCAGCATTTTTAAACCCAGCTCTAAGTGTTACCGGACCAATCTCAGCATTATAGCTGAAGGTTTCTCCTGGCATCAACACTGTGCCGTTAATTAGAGAGGCCGCGAATCCAACATTATGTTTTCTTCCAGCCGCTGATGTGGAATAATTGGTTGTAAATGTGGACAGTCTTCCATCAATCATTTTGAGAGCATCTGATGTAACTTTCGGTTCATCAATCACTAAGGATGCTTCCAGCTTAGCTCCTGGCTCGAGTTTAGGTAATACTTCTTTCAGACTGGCAACAAGTTTCTCTTCTTCCAAAACCATACCGGTCTGGTGTTCAGTCACTGTGAATCCATCTCCACTTTTCTTGATGGTTGCATTCTTTGCATTGACATTAATCTCAGAAGCTATGGACTTCACATAAGCTATGAGTTTTTCTTCAGAGTATGTATACTGAACTTCCACCTCTTCGAGAGTTTTTGTATAGATTCTCTGCAGCTTTTCCGCTTCGTCTAAATTCTTTCCTATGGATACAATATTTTCCGCCAAAGACTGAGCATCCAGAACTGGATCTAGGTCTCCTAGGTTCAGTGTAAACTCTCTGTCTTTTACAACCACTGTAAGGGCATTTGTTTTTACTGCCTCCAGAATTTTAGTCTCCAGAAGATTCTTCACCTCTGGAAGTGTCATCCCTGAAAGGTCTTCGCCCATAACAGAAACACCAGGATAAACCTTCTCCTGCCACTCTGCAATGACTTTTTTATTCTGGGCCTCTTCCATCTTCCGCGCTGTTTCCACTGCGGATACATGAATCGCCTCCTGTTTCTCCCATTCCTTCTCTAGGGCATAGCTTCTGTAAGCTACGGTTCCAGCCCCTGATAATGTAAGTACTAGTATGATTGCTATGATTAATTTTTTCTTCATATACTGTTGGGTAATCCCTTCCTCCTTCATGCGATTTCGATTGTCTTTCAATTCTAAGTAGTTTTATTTTACCACAGAATCCAAAAAATACTTCACAAAAGAATTACATTTGTTTGTTAATTTTATTAACAAGTCATGTGCTGCTGACAGTTCTTTCAACAGCAGTACAGAATATACACTAGAGTGTTCTATACAGAAAACAGCATTTACGATAGGATAGAGGTATCTAAGCTAGGAGGTTATATTATGGCTTTTGAAACTACTATAAGAGAAAGATTACAATCATTGATTGAGATTCACAGCCCGACAGGTTATCATCTGGATGTCATGAAGTACATTGAAAGCACCTTGAACTCTATGGACGTGCCATTCAAGACAACAACAAAGGGCGCTGTCCTGGTTACATTGCCTGGAAAATCAGAAGAAGGCAGGCTTTTTTCTGCTCATGTGGACACACTGGGGGCCATGGTGAAATCATTGAAAAGCAAGGGGACATTGGAATTCACGCTCATCGGTGGATACATGTACAACACACTGGAGTCTGAAAATTGCACAGTGATGACATCTAGCGGCAAGACCTATTCGGGAACGATTCAAACCATCAAGCCTTCTGTCCATATTGATGGTCAGGATGCAAGGTCTCTGGAAAGAAAGCAGGAAACCATGGAGATTGTCCTGGACGAAAAAGTCTTTAATGCTTCCGATGTAAGCGCTCTTGGTATTGAGGTAGGTGATTTTGTCTTTATTGATCCAAAACTTCAGTTTACAGAAAAAGGCTTTATCAAATCCCGTTATCTGGATGACAAAGCCAGCGTGGCTGTTCTTCTGGAAGCCATCTCAGCATTAAAGTCCGTTCCACTAGAAAAGACCCTCCACTTTTTCATCTCTAATTATGAAGAGGTCGGACACGGAGCCAAAGCTGCTTTACCAGAGCATCTTACAGAATTCATCGCCGTGGATATGGGTGCTCCTGGAAACAACCAGAACAGCTCCGAATACAAAGTGAACATCTGTGCAAAGGACAGTTCAGGCCCTTATGACTATGAACTGAGAAGGACCATGGAGAGGATCTGCAGAGAGAATCAGATTCCCTATGCCACTGATATTTACCCATTCTATGGTTCTGATGCTTCCGCAGCGTTGGGCTCCGGTTACGATATTCGTGCAGGGCTCATCGGCCCTGGAGTCTTCGCATCCCATGGGTACGAAAGAACCCATATGGAGTCTTTAAAAGCGACCTATGACCTTATTATTGAATTGGCAAAGAGATAAGCATTATATGAAAAAGCCTCTCCAGAAGGAGAGGTTTTTTCATATATCTATTTCGCGCGAAGCTTTAATGAAGACTGTATGATGCGGTCCAAGAGGCCCTGATAACTGAGTCCTATTCCCTTTGCACTCTTAGGGAACAAGGAGGTTCTCGTCATACCTGGAAGTGTGTTGATTTCCAGAAGATACGGCACACCATCCCTGACGATAAAATCCACTCGGGCATAGACATCACATTTCAATGCAGAGAAGGTCTTAAGAGCCAGCTCATTGATTTCAGACTGAAGCGGTTCTTCATACTCAATGATAACTTCCTCGGCTCCACCATCCTCATATTTGGACTGATAATCAAAAAAGCCTCCCTTCACAGGCTTGATGATGAGAGTCGGTAAAGCCTCACCATCTAGGATCGGTACTGTGATTTCATCTCCTTTGATAAACTCTTCCACCATAACCTCAGAATCCACCTTCAGACCTTCTTTAATTCCTTCAATAACTTCATTATAGGAACTGCAAATAAATGTGGCTACAGAGGATCCCCCTCTATTGGGTTTCACAACCACTGGATATCCCAAGGCTTCCACCATTTCTTTAGTTGCATCTGCAGCATTTTTTACAACAAACCACTCTGCTGTTCTTACTCCATGATTTCTGAGTACCGTCTTTGTCAGGTCTTTATCCATGCAAAGTGCACTGGAGAGCATACCACATCCAGAATATGGAATCTCCAAAGAATCCAGAATGCTCTGAACCGTTCCATCTTCTCCATATTTACCATGAAGAGCCAGCAGAGCAAAATCAATTCCTTTTACTTTCTCGAATATGTCTGTTTTGGTATCCAGAATGATCTCTACACCCTCATACCCATTGAAATTGATATGATTCAGTATTTCTCTGCCGGAAGACAGAGAAACTTCTCTTTCGCTGGAAATACCACCCATGATTACACCAATCTTCATTATCTACACTCCATTTTCTTTTACGTTGAAACTCTAAATTCCATTATTGCACCAATCATTTTTACTTTCAAGACCATAGTCTCCTGGTTAATCGCTTACAAAAATAAAAAGGCAGCTTTTTCAAGCTACCTATCTGAAGTCTGAAGATCTGAAAATTCAATATCCACCCGATTGGTTGTTTTCTCATAGAAATCAATAATGCTGCCGGAATCCGCCTCTCCTGGAACTCTTACATCAGACAAAATAAGACGGAATGTGGTTCCAACATGAAGCTGGCTTTCCACCACACAATCCCCTCCCATGAGGTTCATGAGTTTCTTTACAATGGACAGTCCAATTCCCGTGCCCTCATTATCTCTTGTGGTAGATTTATTCACCTGAATAAACCTGTCAAAAATTGTGTCCACATTTTCAGGAGCAATACCAATACCTGTGTCTTTCACATCAATAAAGATCTTCCCAGCCTCTTCATCCATGGTGAGATTCACAAAAATTGTTCCTCCATCTTTGGTGAACTTAATGGCATTGCTTAATAAATTGAGCAGTACCCGTTCCATGGACGGAAGGTCAAACTGCACAATATGTTCTTCCACTTCCGTATCAAAAATAATTTTCAGCCCTTTGTTCTCTGCATAATGAAGAATAGACATGACGGTATCTTCTGTAAAACTGACAATGTCATAATTGTGCATATTCAGTTTATAAAATCCGGAGTCCACTTTGGTGATGTCCAGAATATTCGAGACAATACGCTGAAGCCTATAGGAGTTGTGTCTGATGAGCCCGGCATATTTTTCTACTTTTTCCCCATCAAACCCAGAAATCTCCATCATATCCAACGCAGAGAGTATGACATTGATGGGCGTACGCAGTTCATGGGACATGTTGGCAAAGAACTCATTGAACATTTTCTCATTTTCAGCAGCAATATAGAGCTTCCGGATATTTGCCTCATTTTCTATCCTAAGCTCATGAAGCTTCACGGAGTTTGTGACATTTCTTAAGAAAACCAGCATCTGCCACTTATCTTTTTCCACACTGATGAGACGGAAATTCGGTTCAACGTAAACATCCTGTCCCTTCTGGTCTTTCACCTTGAGGATATCAAGCTTCAGAATTTCTCCATACTGTATTTTATTGCCGATATCGCTTAGTTCTCTATAAGAAAGCCCCATAAATCTCTCTTCCATGGGATTCCTGACAAACCGGTTGTTCGGGATATTTTTGAAGTCATTGTACACCATATCATTTGCTTCAATAACCCTGTTTTTGCCGATATCGTAAAGAAAAATAAAATCAGGAATCAAATTGAAGAAACTCCGATATTTATACTCAGACCGTTCCAGAGATTCCTGCATTGCTCTGATGACCGTGATATCTTTCGCTGTGATACAGAAAATCTCTTCTGTATCCTGTTCAAGATAAACCACATCCACATCCAAAATATACTGTTTCCCTTCCATCTCCAGTTTCATGGAAGCAGAATAGTTCATATTGTATTTGATGACTTCGTACTTTTCTCGGATATATCCTGATAAGTATGAATCCAGATATTTTCTGTAATGATTGAAGAACTGTTTGTATTTTGCATTGGCATACAGAATTTCATATTTTGAGTTCACAAATACTGTGATATTCTCATTGTATTCAGCTGACTTGAAAAACATAAACAGATTCTGTTTCAGCTCATTTGTTTTTAAGATCAAGGCATCTTTCTCTTTAATGATCCTGTAGAAAGCCACAGGCACAAAGACGAGAAATGTGCTGTAGGTGAAAAGCATGAATCTGTCTGCGACAAAAAGAAGCCTGGAATCTGAAAGTTCCACTGCTGCACTCTCTGTGAAAACAGCTGCAAAATAAAGCAGGCTGGTATAGTAGACAGATAAATTCATGACATTCTTTTTCGTGAAAAAAGTATGGTAATACCATCCCCCCAGAACCGGAACCGTTGCAAGCATGATAAGCTCAAAAACCATTAGACTGGAATCTCGGAAAACCACAGCTTCTTTAAACACATAGTAGTTGAGTATGGTAAAGACCAGCAGTATGGCCAAAATGGACCATACCATAACTTTCATATTGACCCTGATTACTTCATTATAGGAAAATGCCGCGGACATCATAAATATCAGTGTGATCAGCATAATGAGGTAAAATCCAAGAAAAATTGAGCTTATGTTTCCATCAATGAGGAAGAACCTGTTGTTGTATTCAATGATAGAACCAAAAAACAATGCGAAAGCCAGCACCGTGAAATATTCTTTCTTGGTGTACGATGCATAAAAAAACAGCATCAGTGCGGATAAGCCTGCCATTACCACAGTGGATACCCCATTGCTTTCCAGGAGATTCTCATTTCCTGAGCTCTGTGCCATGGCTGCAAAAAGATAGGACAGTCCAAACAGTATAAAAAGCGTCAGAAGAATCAGCCCATTGGCAGCAATAAGGGTTCCGATGGTTTGTTTTGATTTCAACAGGCTCACATCCTTCCGAAAATACGACTACTTCTCTTTTGGTATCAGTGTTTTTTTATTCTTTTTGTAATACGTGCAAAGATGATTGAGAGGACAAGCTCCACACTGAGGCGATCTGGCGGAGCATATTCTTCTTCCGTGGAAGATGAGCAGGTGATGCGCATCGATCCAAAGATTTTTGTCCAGCTTCTTCATCAGTGATTCCTCTGTTTTTTCTACAGTTTCTTCGTTTACGATGCCGATGCGGTTCGCCACACGGAACACATGGGTATCCACTGCAATGGCAGGGACTCCATAAGCATTGGATAAAACAACATTTGCAGTTTTCCTTCCAACGCCTGGGAGTAAAATCAGCTCTTCCATGGTTCTTGGCACTTCGCCGCCATGCTTTTCCTTTAGAATCGGAAAAAGCTTCATGAGATTGCTTCCCTTGGATCTGTAAAGCCCTATGACTTTAATATAGCTTTCCAGCTCCTCCATGGTCATCTGAAGGAAGTCCTCCAGTGTTTTATATTTCTGAAACATTTTATCCGTAACTTCGTTTACTTTTTTATCCGTTGCCTGAGCCGACAGAATGGTTGCAATCAGAAGCTGAAGCGGTGTTTCATGATGGAGTTCACATTTTGCATCCGGATGAGTGCGGTATAAAATCTCCAGCACTTCCTTATTCTTTTTGTTCATTGTACATCCTTTCTATAAGCGGTATATTCCCTGATATTCTGTGGGAAGAAGCTCTGCAATTCGGGTCATGATATAGTTCAAAGCAAATTGATCGTACTCTTCCTTAGACTGCTCCGGTGTTTTTTCTGGGACTTTAAAACTCTTCCCCACTCTTATATCTATGGTTCCCTTATGCAGTTTTTCTCCAGTCATATTCCCATCCTGATTGATGGGCAGAACTTTATCTGATCCGGTCATGCCAAGAGGCACAATCTTTGCTCCGGTCATTCTCGCAATGAGAAGGACTCCTTTCTTGCCTTCAATCATAGAACCGACCCTGGACCTGGTGCCTTCTGGAAAAATCATCACATTCTGACCACCACGTAAAAGATTGATGATCTCTTTCATTGCTGCCTTATCCGGTGAGTTGGGCTTGATGTTGATGCTCTTAAACACCTTCTTGAAAAGACCTGTAAACAGGTCGCTGGATAATTTCTGTCCTGCTACAAAGGTGAGATCATACTCCGGCAGCACTGACTGTATGGCTGGGCCGTCTATATTGCTCAGATGATTGCATACAAACAAAATCGGCTCCTCTTTTCCTGGCAGATTCTCTCTATTATGAAGCTTCACCGTAGCAATCTTTGTGAAGATATACTTTAATCCTCTTTTAGCCACAAATTTCTGAACACTTTCAGGTGATGAAGCCAAAGCTTTCAATATCATTTTTCTCAAAATTATTACCCCTTTTAGTTTACTGATTCCTATTATATGTTGAAAAGCCTTTCGAGTCTATGGTAGTACTCCCGCAGATACTCCGTGGGAAGCCTTTCCAAATCAAGCGTATTGCCCTTTCTCACAAGCTCCACCATGGCGTTTCTCTGCAGAAGCTTTTTCCCACGCCACCCGGAGGATGTCTCTTTGTACTTCAGAAACTCCTGATTGCTGAGCTCCAGGAGTTCCCGGAGATTGGGATACTTCATATACTCCCGAGGTCTGAAGGCCTCAATGGGACTGGTTTTCACCTTTCTGTTGAGTGGGCAGGATCTTTGGCAGGTATCACATCCAAACAGCCTTCCTTTAAAGAGAAGAAGGTCCTCATCAGGCACTTCTTTGCTTTGGGTAATATAGGACATGCATCTTTTTGTGTCATAATACTCGCTTCCTAAAATCTGAGTGGGACAAGCTTTGATGCAGTTGGTGCACTCTCCGCAGATGGAATGCAGAGGAATCTCATGATAATCCCGTTCCCGGGTGTCCAGGACGAGATTTGTAAGAATTTCCCCAAGAAAAACATAGCTTCCATACTCTTTTGTGATGAGCATATGATTCTTTCCAATTTCGCCTACATAAGAAGCATAGGCGATATATCTCTCCGGCAGAGAATTGTTGTCCGCAAACACTTTTGCCTCGTATCCGTGGCTTCGGATCACATCTGCCACTTTCTCCAAATAGTCTTTCACAACAATATGATAGTCCTGACCTAAGGTGTACAGGGAAAAATATCCCTCTTTATGGATATAGGCGTCATAAAAATATGGAAATGCTACCGATATAATGGTCTGCGCATTTTCCATTTCCGACCGGAGATTCACTTTTCTCAAAAGATCATTTTCTTCAAAGGACGTTGTGAAATTCCTTTCTTCTCTCTCTTTGAAATAAGCCACGCTGTCTTGGGAAAGTGCCTGAGCTTTCATAAACCCATACTGAGTCAGTCCCAGATCTTCAAGCTTTTCCATGATCTTATTCTGAATTACGTCTCCTGACATGCCACTTCCTCCTCATCCTTCTTTACTCTTATTATAGTCGAAGTATCTTCAGAAAAAAACCGAAAAAGAAGCTTCTCCCTCTCAGGAAAAGCCTCCATCTTCTATATATAGTTATAGTGAAGAAACCGTACTTCGGATTCCTCATTCTTTTGGATCAGGATTCTGGCAGGAATTCCTACAGCGGTTGCTCCTGGGGGCACACTTTTCAGCACTACAGAATTGGCGCCCACCTTTGCACCACTTCCGATGCTGATTGGTCCAAGTATCTTTGCACCTGCTCCGATCAGTACTCGGTCTCCCACGTCAGGATGCCTTTTGGGTGCATCACAATCCGTTGCCCCAAGGGTCACCCCATGATAAATGATACAGTCGTCTCCAATGGTGGTAGTCTCTCCGATGACCACCCCCATACCATGGTCTATGAAAAGCCTTCGGCCGATTTTCGCTCCAGGATGGATTTCGATCCCGGTGGTGAATCGTGCGGTCTGACTGATCAGTCTTGCCAGAAAAAACAGTTTCTTTCGATAACAGAAATGAGCCATCCGGTAATAAAAGAGGGCGTGTATTGTCGGGTACAGGAGGAGGACCTCCAGATAGGATTTTGCCGCTTTATCATTTTTTAATACATTTTTCACATCTTCATGCAGCCCTCTGATCATTTTACACCTCTACTCTGACTGTTAGTCAAAAAGCCCCATGGAAATATACTTTTCTCCTCCATCTGGAGCCACCGTCACAACCTTTTTGCCTTTACCTAGTTTTTTAGCCACTTCAAGGGCGCCATAAAGGTTTGCTCCCGATGAGATTCCAATGAGAACGCCTTCTTCCTGCCCGAAGGTCTTTGCTGTGCTGAAGGCATCTTCCGTGGACACTTTCAGGATTTCATCTACAAATTCTCCATGATAGTTGTCTGGAACAAACCCAGCACCAATCCCCTGAATCTTATGAGGACCAGGATTCTCTCCAGAAAGGACTGCTGAAGTCGTTGGCTCCACTGCCACAACCTTCACGTTCTTCCCATGATCTTTTGCATACTGTCCAAATCCGCTGATGGTTCCACCTGTGCCCACCCCTACAACAAAAGCATCCACATCTGGAAGATCTTCAAAAATCTCTTTTGCAGTGGTCTGATAATGCTTATTTGGATTTGCCTCATTCATAAACTGCTGTGGTATGAACCCAAGAGCACCAACTTCTTCTTTGATCTCTCCAGCTTTCTTGATGGCACCTTTCATTCCTGTGGCTGCTTCTGTCAGCACAAGTTCCGCGCCATATGCCTTAATAAGGGCTCGCCTTTCCTGGCTCATGGATTCCGGCATCACAATGATCACTCTGTATCCCTTCGCCTTTCCAAGCATGGCAAGAGCAATTCCTGTATTGCCGCTGGTTGGCTCAATGATCACAGAACCTTCTTTCAGAAGACCTTTCTTTTCAGCTTCCTCCAGCATTCCAAGAGCAGCTCTATCTTTTGTACTTCCGGCGGGATTCATTTTTTCCAGTTTCACATATACTTCTGCACGGTTTTCCGCATCAAATCCATTTACTTTCAGGAGCGGTGTTCCGCCAACAAGTTCAATCGCATTTTGATAAATCATGTATTTTCAACCTCACTTTTATATCCTAGTCGATTACTAGGAATTCTGTTGTAAATATTACATCAAGCACAATCTTTTGTCAATAACATATGTACTGGAGCAGAAAACATCTGTATCGGAAAAACAAGAGGCGCCTTTTGAGCCCCTCTTATAACGTCCTGTTCCTTATATATGATTGGGATCCACACCCAGAACTTCAATTCCTCCCTGGATGCACTGAATATGAAGCGGGAAATCCGGACCACGCTCTCCATCGATATCACTGACAATGAGTTCATCCGTTGTCTCAATAAACAGCTCTTTCGTCTGGAAATAGAGAAGTCCCACCGGATCTTCCAGATGATCCCCCCGAAGCATCTTTGCCAGAAGAGGAACAATCTCCTTAAAACTGGCTTTTATGAGGATTACATCCAAAAGACCATCATTGGCTTTTGATTTATAAGCAAAATCCAAGTTTCCTGCAGTACGGCCATTAAAAACAAGGAGTGCATACATGTCTCCATCATAGGTCTTTTCTTCCGATGTGAACTTTACAGGGATTTTTCTGAACGTAGGAATCTGTTCCAAACCTTTAATATAGTAAGCCAGTTTCCCAATGGCATTTTTCAGCTCACTGTGTGTTTTCTGGGATACATCCGTTAAAAGGCCTGTACTGGCTACATTGATAAAATATTTCTCGTTGATTTTACCCACGTCCATCTTCATGGATGGCAGTCTGAACATTTTTTCCAGTGCTTTTGATATATCCTTAGGGATACCGATGTACTTGGCATAATCATTGGCAGTGCCCATGGGCAGTATCCCAATGGGGAGCTTTATATCCCTTTCCATCATATAATTGATCAGAATATCCACAGTGCCGTCTCCCCCTGCAATGAGAATCTGACTGTAGCCCTCATGGATATCCTCCATGGCTGCGGCCATGTTATGTTCCTCATCCAATCTTTCTGGTACGACCCGATATCCATGTTTTTGATGCACATCAATCACTTCGTCCAGTTTATCCATGATATAGTTGTCTCCAGCATAAGGATTGTAGATAAATTTCACTTTTTTCATGGGATTCCTCCGAAATCATTCTTCTTAAATTTATTATATCGCAGATTTGATTCTTATGTGAGTATGAACTGCCTTTGATTCTATCTCTTTATCCTAAATCTTGAAACTAGAAATCTGTGAGGCTTTTCTATACAGTAGCAGAAATTGAGGATTCTTACCATTCTTCCTTTTTCAAAGAAGATGTGGTGCCTGATTTTCCCTTCATTGCTTCTGCTTACAATGAATCGCTTCTTCTTTTGAAAAAAGATTTTGTGAATCTCCCCTCATCGTTTATAATAGATATATTCATGAAATTTTTAACGAAAGGAGAAGGATAATTTCGGAATTATCCGTACTTATCTATGCAAAGAGGATTTATCCCAAATATTTTAACATTCCTTAATCTCTCCCTGGGAATTCTCTCCATCATTGCTACGGTGAAAGGAGATTATCTGAATTCTGGGCTCTTTATTCTAGGTGCCGGACTCGTAGACCGCTATGACGGAAGAATAGCCAGACTGCTGCATGCAGAAAGTCCCTTGGGAAAAGAACTGGACTCTCTTTCAGATCTCGTTTCCTTTGGTGTTGCGCCAGCCATACAGGCCTACTTCATGTTTGGACTGGAAGAACTCACCCTTCTAGGCATGCTTCCAGTGCTTATTTTTCCAGTGGCAGGTTCTTACCGACTGGCAAGATACAACTCCCAGCATTTTGACGGAGTATTCATGGGACTGCCCATCACCATTGCGGGATGTGTACTGACACTGTTTCTTCTGCTTCTTAGAAACAGTCTCAATTTAAGATTCCTGGTGATCTTCCTGATGTTCTCACTAGCCTATCTTATGGTTAGCACCATAAAACTTCAAAAACGTTAATCACAGAACCTGTCAGGTATAAAACTGGCAGGTTTTTCTTCGTTGTGCCTTCATTCTCGCATTTTGCAACTTATTGACATAAAATAACAATTGATAATTTATTGACAATAATATCGTAATAACGTAATATATGGATGTAACGATAAGGAGAGGAGATTTAGATGGAGAATAACATTGCTAAATTCACAAATGCAGCTGAACTCTTAAAAATATTGGGTCATCCAGTGCGTCTTTGTATTCTGAAAGGAATCCTGACTACAGGAGGATGTAATGTGACCCACATGACAGACTGCCTGAATCTTCCCCAGTCCACCATTTCCCAGCATATTCAGAAGCTGAAAAGCGCTGGGATCATCGAAGGGGAACGGAAAGGACTGGAAATCACTTATAAACTGGTGCATGACAAAGCAAGACAGATCATCGAAATTATTGAACTTCAGGAGGATAAATAAATGAGTAAAACACTGATCATTGGTGGAGTCGCCGTCGGGGCATCTGCTGCGGCAAGGCTGAGGAGACTGGATGAATCCATGGAAATTGTCGTCTTTGAAAAAGGACCTTATATTTCCTTTGCAAACTGCGGACTTCCTTATCATATCGGAGAAGTCATCAAAGAAAGAGACCAGCTGATTCTTCAGACCCCACAGGCCATGAAGGACCGATTTAATCTGGATGTCAGAATATTGTCTGAGGTAGTGAAAGTGGACGCAGAACGAAAACTCGTCACAGTCCACAGTAAGGATAAAGGATTCTATGATGAATCCTTCGACTATCTGGTGATTGCACCGGGGGCAAAGCCGGTGAAGCCACCCATTCATGGAATCGACTCCTCCCTGATTTTCTCCCTGAGAGACATCAGTGACATGGACAAGATCAAAGAAAAAGCGGAAAAGAATCTCAAGGGAGACGCCATTGTCATCGGTGGAGGGTTCATCGGTATTGAAACCGCCGAGAATCTCCACGAGCGCGGAATGAAAGTTTCTTTAGTGGAAGCAGCTCCTCATATCCTTGCCCCCTTTGACTCTGAAATGTCCATCCAAGCAGAACATGAACTGGAAGAACATGGTATTTCCCTCTACATCAATGATGCAGTCTGTGCTTTTGAAGAAATAGACGGACATATCCATGTGGAGCTTTCCTCCGGCAAAATACTGAAAGGTGATTTTGTGGTGTCAGCCATAGGTGTTGCACCAGACACGGCATTTCTTAAAGACTCCGGTATCGCTTTAGGTGCAAGAGGGCACATTCTTACGGATGAGTATCTTCGTACCAATTATCCTTTTATCTTCGCTGCTGGAGATGCTGCGGAAATCACAGATTATATGCTGGGTGGAAAAACCGCCATTCCTCTGGCTGGACCTGCCAACCGGCAGGGTAGAATCATCGCCGACAACATCGCAGGGCGAAATGTGGTCTATAAAGGCGCCATAGGCACTTCTATTCTTAAGATATTTGATCTTACCGCTTCTTCCACCGGTATGAATGAACGTGTGGCCAAAATGAAAGGCCTTCAGCCTAAGTCCATCTTCATCCATCCGAATAATCATGCGGGTTACTATCCAGGTGCGACGCAGCTGACCATCAAGCTCGTTTTTGATGAGAACAGAAAAGTGCTCGGCGCTCAAGCTTTAGGGTACGAAGGTGTCGATAAATTCATCGATGTCATTGCCACTGTCATTAAGTTTGGCGGCACCGTGGATGACCTGAAAGAACTGGAGCTTGCCTATGCTCCACCCTACTCCAGCGGGAAATCCCCTGTTAATATGGCTGGATTTGTAGCGGAGAACACCTTGGATGGTCTGGTGGATCACGTGACACTGGAGGACTATGAGAAAAGCTTTGATCCAAGCACTATGCTGCTTGTGGATGTTAGAGATCAGGTAGAAGTGGAAAACGGTTCTCTGGAAGGCCGGATCCATATTCCTCTCAACAGTTTAAGGCAGCGTATGGGCGAGCTGCCAAAGGACAAGACGCTTTATCTCTACTGCCAGGTGGGCCTTAGAGGGTATATCGGTGCAAGAATTCTTCAGCAGAACGGATTTAAAGTGAAGAACATCACTGGAGGCTTCAAACTCTACAAAGCCATGCAGCCAGCAGAAAAAGATAGAGAACATCCCCTTTCTGATGAACCGGCCGTCTCTTCAGTATCTTCTGAAACTGTAGAACTGGATGCTACTGGACTTTGCTGTCCAGGACCACTTATGAGAGTGAAAAGCACCGTGGACCAGGTGAATCCCGGAGACACCATCAACATCACAGCTTCAGATATGGGCTTTTATGAAGACATTAAAGCCTGGACCAGAAGAACCGGCAATGAACTTCTGGATGTGAAGAAGGACAAAGGGCTCATCAAGGCTTCTATCCGGAAAGGACTTTCTGCAAAAGAAGACAACCTGACCGTTTCCTGCAGCAGCACGAAAAACGGGAATACCGAGAACATGACCATGGTGGTCTTCTCCGGAGACCTGGACAAAGCCATCGCTTCTTTCATCATTGCCAACGGCGCAGCTTCCATGAATAAGAAAGTCACCCTGTTCTTCACTTTCTGGGGGATCAACATTCTTAGAAAATCCGCACATGCCCCTGTAGAAAAGAACTTCATCGAAAAAATGTTCGGTTTTATGATGCCTAAGGGATCCAAAAAGCTGGGACTTTCCAAAATGAACATGGGTGGAATCGGCCCAAAAATGATCCGTTCCATCATGGAGAAGAAAAATGTGCAGTCCCTGGAAGAACTCATCAAAGCCGCCATGGACAGCGGTGTGGAGATCGTCGCCTGCCAGATGAGCATGGACCTTCTCGGCATCAAGGAAGAAGAGCTTCTGGATGGGGTAAAATTCGGTGGAGTAGGATATATGCTCGCCGAATCCGACGAATCCAATGCAACACTCTTTATTTAACTCACAAAAAAGGTTCAGCAAATCGCTGAACCTTTTCTTATTTTTACAGTATTCAAAAATGCTTTGGATCCTTTCAATGAGAATCCCACCTTAACAGAGTCCAATCTGATGAAGAATATTCTTCAGGGACATCAGAAGCCCCAATCTCTTTATCGCCCCATGCTTGTTCTTTGAGAACGACGATCTTTATTCTTCTTCCTTCTCTTCCTTGTCCGAATCAAAGGTATCATCATTCATCTTGTTCTTCGCCTTTCCATTCTTGGAGCCAAAGATTTCTTTTTTCAGTTTCTTTCCAGTCTTCGTTCCCGCAAGTCCACCGATTCCTGTTTCTCTTAGAGCCTCCGGCATAGCTTTTCCAATGGAGTACATGGCTGCCACAGTATCATCAAATGGAATTCTGGAGACTACACCCGCAAGCGTCATATCCGCCGCTGTAATGGCACTTACTGCTCCAGCAGCGTTTCTTTTAGCACAAGGCACTTCTACGAGGCCCGCAATGGGATCGCAAACCAGACCTAAAGTATTTTTGAAAACAATGGCACCGGCATTGAGACACATTTCGGGTGTTCCCCCCATCATTTCCACCACTGCCGCTGCAGCCATGGCCGCCGCAGAGCCGCACTCTGCCTGACATCCGCCTTCAGCTCCTGAGATGGTGGCATTCTGGGCAATGATGGCTCCCACTCCTGCGGAAGCGAAGAGACCCATAATCAAGTCTTTTTCTTCTACTTTATGTTCTTCTTTCATGGTCATGATGACTGCTGGAAGAATCCCACAAGCACCTGCTGTGGGACAAGCAACGATTTTCCCCATGGACGCATTGACTTCAGAACAGGAAAGCGCATAACTCATGGCTTTCACCATAACTCGTCCCGAAACACTCTGACCTTTGTCCAGATACTTTCCCATGCGGTACGCATCTCCGCCAATGAGTCCAGAGACAGAAATGACTTTCTCTCCCACTCCTTTTGTGGTGGAGAACTCCATGACACGCAGATTTTCCACCATACGGCCATAAACCTCTTCATAACTTAAGCCGCTCTCCTCCATTTCCTGCTTCAAGGTGAACTCTCCAATGCTGAGATTCTCCTCGCTGCATCTTCTCAGCATCTCTTTTCCGTTCTTTATATTCATAACTCTTACTTCTCTCCTCTTTAGACTACAGGGTAATTGATCACATTGCTCGTCAGCGGAACAAAACGAACATGTTCCACAGATTCCACCTCTGTGAGCTTCTCAAGAACCGAGGGATCAACGTTCTGGTCCAGCTCAAAAATCATCATGGCTTCCCGTCCTTTCTGATCTCTGAACAAAGACATATATGCAATATTCACGCCGCAGTCATAAAGCAGCTTTGACACATTCGCCACAACCCCGGGCACATCTTTCTGTGTGATGAGAAGGGTGGGATAGTTTCCTGAAAACTGAATCTCCTCCCCATCAATATTGGTGATTTCCACAGCACCACCCCCAATGGAGGAGCCTGTAACAGATACAGTTTTCCCGTTTTTCAGTACCATATCAACCCGTACAGAGTTCGGGTGCACATCCCCCAGATCCTTCTCGTTAAAGGAAATCTCCATACCTTTTGCTTTCGCCATTTTCAGGGAATCCCTGAGATTATCATCTGCGGGGTCCATCCCCAGGACACCAGCAACGAGAGCTCTGTCGGTTCCATGTCCTTTATAGGTTTTGGAAAATGAGCCATGGAGATAAAAATGTACTTCCACAGGCTCTTCTCCCGCAATCCCCCGGGCAATCTTCGCAAGCTTTGCCGCCCCTGCTGTATGCGAACTGGAGGGGCCTATCATAATGGGTCCTATGATATCAAAAACACCATATTTTTTCTTCATATCTTCACTGTCTGCCATAATGATTCAGCAAACAGATTTCACCTGCCTTTTAATTTTGTCTTCTGTTAATAATCGTAAAACTGGCTTCCACCAATGAACTCTCTCAGCAAAGAATTGGTAGGCACCATCTGGTCGTCGATATCCTCAAAAAGCCTCAAGATGGTAATAAGCCGCTTGGCCTCCTCATACGTGCTGCTCTCTTTCGGAATCTTCTCCAGCTCTTTCAGCGTATGCTTTTTCAGCACTGAAAGTTCATAAAAGAGTGTGGAGTTGAACATGGCATCCGCTTCCTCCTGATAAGGGAAGATGTTCTCTTTTTCGCCCGCAGAAACCGAAGGGAATATGAGTAGTGTTTCCTCAGGACTATATCCTCTGGAAAGAAAATCTCTTGCCATACGTCTCAACTTTCTCACATCCGTTGTCGCAATCCGGCTGTGGTTGTCCAGATTGAGAACCGTCAGGGCGCTGATATAGACTTTAAATTTCAATGCATTATCTATACCTGCAAGAAGCCTTGGGTTCAGTCCATGGATGCCCTCAATGAGGAGTACACCATTCTCCGGAAGTTTCACCTTAGTGGTTGAAACACCTCTAGTGCCTGTTTTGAAATCAAACTTCGGTAAGATGACTTCTTCTCCTTGGAGTATCTTGATCATATCTGACTCAAAAAGATCCAGTTCTATGGCCTCTAAAGATTCAAAGTCGTAGGATCCATCTGCCTTCTTTGGTGTAAGACGGCGGGGCACAAAATAATCATCCATGCTGACAGGAATGGGCATAAGGCCATTTACCCGAAGCTGAATGGCCAAGCGGTTCGCAAAAGAAGTTTTACCCGAAGAGCTTGGCCCTGCGATGAGCACGATTTTTACACCATTTCTTTCCTTAATGTCATCCGCGATATAGGCAATTTTCTTTTCATGGAGAGCTTCTGTGATATTCACTAGAGTTCTAGCTTCTCCGTTCCGAATCTTTTCATTCAGATTCCCCACATAATGGATACCAAGGAGCCTGTCCCATGTGGCAGTTTCCTTAAAGATTTCAAAGAGTTTGTCCTGTGGCGTAAAAGGCCGGACCAGTTCAGGCTCCCTCACCGTAGGATAGCTCATAACAAAACCGTCTTTATAGCAAACCAATGAAAATAAGGGTGTATACCCTGTAGATGGCGCCATCTTGCCATAAAAATAAGCATAGCGGTCCAAAAGATGATACATCTTCACCTCATGGAACTTCGCATGAGCAAGCAGCATATATTTAGCTGTTTCTCCATTCTCTTCAAAGAACTTCAGTGCATCTTCCAGCAGAAAACACTCTTTTTTTATGGGGTGATTCTCTTCAATGATGGTTCTCATTTCTTTTTCCAGACGGTGCAGCATTTCTTCTGTTAGAATCTCATCCCGTACCCAGCAATAAAGACCTCTGCTGATGGAATGGTCAATAATAAGTTCTTTATTGGGCCACAACCTATAAAAGGCAGCAACCAGAATAAAGGAAAGGGTTCTTTCATAGGTTTTATGGCCCACGTAATCTTCACGGAACACGGGGTACAGATTGTTTCTTCCTTTCAGTTCCTCAGTCAGCTCAAAATACTCTCCGCTGGTCCTAGCAAGAATTGGCTGCTGGGTGCCCTTTCTCAAACTCTTCAGTTCATTATAGGTATAGCCTTTATTCTTCTCCATAAGCTTCCTCCTTTATGCCTTGTGAGGTCATTTGACACATTCACGCTCTATCCTCTTCATTATAGGTGAAAACACTGAAAATGGCATCATAATCTTCCTATGCAGCTGCAGCACCGTAAACCATTTCACTTGAAATTCAATTGTTACCATTCCTTGAATCTGTTTTATGATATGGTTTCATACGTAAAAATGCTATATAATAGAAGGAGAGTTTAGAATGATTTTACCTCAATGAGATGAAAGAGTCCCTAAACACAATATCCAAAAGATAAACTGAAAGGTGGTTGTATTAATGGCATTAGTCACAACAACAGAAATGTTCAAGAAAGCCTATGAGGGCAAGTATGCGATTGGCGCATTCAACATCAACAATATGGAGATCATTCAGGGAATCGTTGATGCCTGCAAAGTGAAGAACTCTGCAGTAATTCTTCAGGTTTCCAAGGGTGCAATGAAATATGCCGGACCAAGATATCTGAAAGCCATGGTAGATGCTGCAGTAGCTGAAACCGGTCTTGATATCGCACTTCATCTGGACCACGGCCCAGATCTTGCCACAGTGAAGGAAGCCATCGATGCTGGATTCACTTCTGTGATGATCGACGGATCCCATCTGGATTTCGAAGAAAACGTAAAAATCACGAAGGAAGTTGTAGAGTACGCACACTCCAAGGGCGTTGTTGTTGAAGCGGAACTCGGGATCCTCGCTGGTGTGGAAGATGATGTTCATGCAGAAGAGCACGTGTATACCGATCCTGACCAGGCTGTTGAATTTGTGGAAAGAACTGGTGTAGATTCACTTGCCATCGCCATCGGTACTTCCCATGGTGCATTTAAGTTTGCTGGAAAGCCTGATCTGAAGTTCCATATTCTGGAAGAAATCCAGAAGAGACTTCCAGGATTCCCAATAGTTCTTCACGGTGCATCCGCTGTCAGCCAGGAACACGTTGCTATGTGCAATGAGTTCGGTGGAAACATCAAGGGCGCACAGGGTATTCCAGTAGACATGCTGAGAAAAGCATCTGCTATGGCAGTTTGCAAGATCAATATGGACACAGACATCCGTCTTGCCATGACCGCATCCATCCGTAAGGCGTTTGCTGATAAGCCAGATGGTTTTGACCCAAGAGGATATCTTGGTGCAGCAAGAAAAGAGATTCAAGCTCTTGTTGAAAAGAAAATTGATGAAGTTCTTGGTTCAGCAAACTCCATGAACTAATCACCAACCCGTTTCAGTATAAGAGGCAGGACTCCCCTAAAAAGGAGTCCTGTTTTTTTCTAGGGTTCCACCTTTTTCCCTATATAACCCATAAAACAGGCCACTAAAATATGTCTTCCGTTCACTCAAGACGAATAAAAAAGAGCTGCAGTTCACCAATCTCTCGATGAACTGCAGCTCTTTTTTTTCTCTTCCCAGGTACCTTACAACCGTTCGTACAGGGACATCTTCTGTTTCTTCACCTTCTGACTTAGAAAGAAGGCTTTATCTTTTGTCTGTTTCCACAGATTCTGTGGCATTTGTTCATGCCATATGTCTATAGCTTCTCTTTTGTTAGAGGATTCAATCTTTTTGTTCCCTCTTTTGAAGTCCTATAAACTTCCTGCAGTCAGCTGGATTTTTTCGAGCTTGTGCTTTATATTAAAAAACTCATTTTCTAGAATATTGATCTTCTGTTCAATCAGATTCCTGTTGGTTTCCTTAACTGCAGCACCAAGTTCTTTAGATAGTATGCTCAGTTCATCACTGATGGCATAAATCCTTTTTGTAGCTTCATATGCGTTCATATTCTACACCTCACTTAATGACATTTTCTCTAAGGCCCGTGGGAGATTCTCTTAAAACCTGGTACATACTGTACCTCTTAAAGGAATAAATGTATAATAGCTTCAACAAGGTTATTTCCTTGTTACAACTGCATTTTAGACTTACTTATGTAAACAGTCAAGGTTGTTTACATAAGTTTATGACAATGGTTTATGAAACTGTTTCAATACTTTGGATTTGCTATGGTAAAGGATACCATTTTACGGCTTTTTTCCATTTTTGAAATATGAAAGCCTTCAGCAAATGCATCGTCATGCATAAGAAAACCATTGGGACCAAACATATGTAATGTTTTCAAAAATATACGCAAAGGAGACAATTATGGAACTGGAAGTAAAAATATTGGACATCAACATTGAGAGGATTCGCCGCATCATGAAAGGTGCTGGTGCTGTTCTTGTGAAGAATGAGCTGCAGGAAAACTATATTCATGACTTCCCGGACAGAAGACTTTTGAACCAGAACGGATATGCAAGAATCCGCTTTGTGAAGGATCAGGAAACCGGTGAAGAGAAAGTCTTCATGACCACAAAAAAACTCATTTCAAGAGACGTCTATAAGAAGATGGACGAACATGAAACCCTCATCGAAAGCAAAGAGGTTGGACTTGGTATTTTCAATGCCCTAGGACTGGAGCTTCTGGAAAACGTAAAAAAATCCAGAGAAAGCTATCAGTATAAAAATACTCTGGTTGAAATAGATGTCAATGAGAAGACCTATGTGCCTTTTCCTTACCTGGAAGTGGAGAGCACATCTGAAGAGGAACTGGAGGAAGTGGTCACGCTTCTCGGCTACACCATGGAGGACACCTCCGCTCTCAGTATCCATGAAATCCTAAAAGCAAGAGGAATCACACCAAACTCACCCGAGGGACTTTAGGCTGTTACGATAGAGTCACCTCAAGATTTCACTCACTCTGTATGGTGGGTGTATAGCACACACCTGGGAAGATATGAGAGAAGGGATAGTAGAAGAGGTTAAATTCAAAAGTAACTTCCGGTTTTAATACAAGACTGAAATAATGCAGAAAGTGTAAGAGTAACTTCCGGTTTGGAAGTTGTAT